>JAEEGL014997961.1_pt1 | contig 86371 bp, 61 predicted proteins | sample 9134231 | NCBI WGS metagenome assembly JAEEGL01 (sample SAMN16246548, study PRJNA631951) | gut metagenome | biome: gut microbiome; feature: rumen; material: fiber-attached | host: Bos | place: Iran: Karaj | collected 2018-10
CTTCCTCACCAACGACATCGACAACAACTACTTTTTAACCCAAAACGGCCGCGGACTCGGCGACACCGGCAACGACCTCAAAGCCTACGGCGCGAAAATGTACTGCGTGGTGAATGTATCCGAGACGGTGGAAATCATGGAATTGAAGAATGCCAAATCGCTGAAACAAATTTCATTGTCTGGCAAACAGCCGCGCCGCATCGCCTTCGCCGACGGCTACGCTTACGTGTGCTGCTTCAATGGCGACGTGGTGAAAATCGACACCGCCACCATGGAGGTGACCGCCACCGCACAGGCCGGCAGCAACCCCGACGGCATCTGCACCGCCAATGGCAAACTGTATGTGGCCAACTCCGGCGGGCTCAACTACCCCAACTACGGCAACACCGTCAGCGTGTTCGACCTCGCCTCCTTCACCCGCATCAAGGACATCCCCGTGGTCATCAACCCCACCCGCATGGCCGCCGACAGCCAGGGTGATGTGTATCTGGTGTCGAATGGCAATTATGGCTCCGTGCCAATGACTTTTCAACGCATTGACAGCCAAACCGATGAGGTAGTACAAACCTTCGACTTCGCCGTCACTAACTTTGCCATCTGCGACAACTTGTGCTATTTCTACCATTATGATTATGGTACTGAACAATGTTCGGTAAAGGTGTTGGATGTAATAACGGAACAGATTGTCAACGAGCATTTTATCGCCGACGGAACTGAACTGCGCACGCCCTACGGCATCGCCGTCAATCCCGAAAACGGCGACGTTTACCTCACCGACGCCTACCAATATACTACGAATGGGGATGTGTATTGCTTCGGCAGCAACGGTCAGAAGAAATTCCAGTTTGAGACGGGAATCTGCCCCAACAACATTATTTTTCTAAAAGCCAACTAATAATTCAATAATTCAATAATTCAAAAAATTCAAAGATTCAAAAATTCAAAGATTCAAAATTTAATAATTTAGTAATTATGAGAAAATTTCTATTGATTTTATTTGCTTTCTGCACTTTAATGGGTGCGGTAAAGGCGCAGGAAGATGCCACCATCTCCGCTGACCAGATTCAGTATTGGATTGGTGAAGGTGAAAACGAAGCCATACTCATCGTGCAATGGTGCGACCCTGAAATCGCTCTGGCATGGGGCTATCGCTTTGAAGGCGATGAGGTTACCGTGCAAACAATGATGGACGAAATTGCAGATGCCGATGAGCGTTTCTCCTACTCGGGTGATGCCAGCACAGTGAATGAAATCTATTACACCGATGACGAATATTCATTGGAACGTGTCGGTATGTATTTCATGTATAATCTTAATGGAAGCCTGGCTGGCTTGGGCTATACCGAACAGACCGTTACCAATGGCGACGTCATCAAATGGGGTGACGAATCTTGCGCAAGCGTAGATTGGGATAATTGGGAATATACTTGGACTACCGATGTCACTCCCGTAAGCAACCCGAACGATACCGAGGTGGTGGACGCCACCATTGATCCCGAAGACATCGAATTCTGGGTTGGCGAAGGTGAAAACGAAGTGGTGGTCGCCATCAGCTGGTGCAGCAACACCGAGGCCGCTTTGGCATGGGGCTACCGTTTCGACGGTGCTGCCACCGTTTTCCAAGCGCTGACCGATATTGCCGCCGCCGACAGCCGCCTCACGGTGGTGGGTGCCGCTCCCTCCAATGTCACTTATCAGGATGGTGAGCTCGACCTTACCATGCAGCCCAACCCGAACGCCCAGTGGGGCGATCCCGATTACGATGTTCCGATGCACAGTGTGAACGGACTGATGGGGCAGAACGCAATGTCCGCTGAACCGATTCACAATAACGATTTTGTGAAAATTGGCGGTGTGGCTTGCGCAATTATGGCGACTGATTGGAGTACCATATCTTGGACAACTCCCATCACTCCCGCCACGGCTCCCGTACCGGTTGACACAACCGATGAGGTGGATGCCACCATTTCCGCCGACCAGATCACCTATTGGGTAGGCGAAGGTGAAAACGAAGTGGTAGTGGCCATCAGCTGGTGCAGCAACACCCAGGCCGCCTTGGCATGGGGCTACCGCTTCCATGGTGATGCCACCGTCTTTGACGCACTGACCGCTATTGCCGCTGCCGACAGCCGTCTGGCAGTAGTCGGCGCCGCTCCCTCCAACGTCACTTATCAGGATGGTGAGCTCGACCTTACCATGCAACCCAACCCGAGCGCTCAGTGGGGCGATCCCGATTACGATGCTCCCATGCACAGCATCAATGGTTTGATGGGACAGAACTATATGGCCGCCGAACCAATTCACGATGGTGATTTTGTGAAGATTGGTGGCAGCGCTTGCGGCATCTTTTCTGATGACTGGAGCAGCATTTCATGGACTGCTTCCATCAATCCCGCCACCGCTCCCGCAGAAGTGGGTCCGAGCGACGAGACCTTCGACGGTATCGTGGGTACAGAAGGCTGCCAGGGCATCTATTGCCAAGATCCCGCTATCTTGGGCTGGGCTACCACCTGCACCATTGAACGTGGCCGCCAGAACATCACCACTCCCGGCGTTTTCGCCACCTACGGCACTGAAAACGACGGCGTGGGCGCCGCTACCGAAGCCACTGGCGACGTGGTGAGCTTGGGCGACTATGGTATCGCTGTCCTCACTTTTGACATCCCGATTCAGAACGGTGATGGTTACGACTTTGCCGTATTTGAAAACTCTCTGAACGACACCTTCCTTGAGATGGCCTTTGTGGAGGTGAGTTCCGATGGTGTCAACTACTTCCGTTTTCCCTGCGTCTCCAACTCCCCCACTGATGTGCAAGTGGACAACGGCGGCAGCGTAGATGCCACCCTCATCCACAACCTTGCCGGCAAATACAAAGCTGGTTGGGGTACTCCCTTCGATTTGGAAGAATTGGCTGGTACGGAAGGACTTGATGTGAACAACATCACCCACATTCGCTTGGTGGACGTAGTGGGTTGCGTTGAACCGCGCTATGCCACCCGCGACAGCCACGGCCACATCATCAACGATCCTTATCCGACACCCTTCCACTCCAGCGGTTTCGACCTTGACGGCGTTGCCGTGATGAATGGTTGGAGACCCAGTGGCGTTGAAGAAAATACCATGGTGAACCATGCGCTTACGGTATATCCCAACCCGTGCCAGAGCACTCTCACCCTCAACACCGAAGCCCGTGACGTGGTCATGCTCTTCAACATGCAGGGCGCTCTGCTACAGCGCGTAGTGGCTACCGACATCACGACCACCTTGAACATGCAAGACCTGCCCGCCGGCATGTACATCGTCAAATGCAATGACCGCACCGCCAAGGTGGTGAAGAGATAAGTGAAAATTCTTTTCCTTGAAAAAAAGACTGCGTTGGTTGCCAGCGCAGTCTTTTTTTAGTTTACCGTGGGAAGGGGGAGGTTTACCCCAACAATCGTGCCGTATCCACGATCTCGTAGATTTTCTTTCCCGACGGCGTGATGGTCGGCAGCAGCGTGGAGAACAACCGTTGCAGGAAGTGGTTCACCTCGGGGAGTGCCGTCAGGGGCTTCATCACCGCCTTCTTCTGGCGGGCGAGACTGATCGCCAGGTTCTTGTCGCGGTCGGTGCGGTGCGACAACTGGTTCGACTGGTAGTCGTCGAGCAGGCACTCCACCAGCGTCTGCACGTCGCCGGACTCCTCGGCGTAGGGCGTGCCGTTGACGGCGAAGTTCCCGCCCGAGATCGGCTCGATGTCGTACCCCAGCTTCAGCAGGTCCTCCCGGATGTCGGCGAGCAGTTCGGCGCGCGCACCGGTCAAGGTGATCGTCTCCGGGAATAGCGACTGCTGTGGCGCCATCGGCTGTCCCTGCAACGCCTGCAGGTACTCTTCGTAGATGATTCTCTCGTTGGCACGTTGTATGTCAATCAGATACAATTTATCGTCGATTTTTACCGAAAGGTACCGGCGTTGCGTGATGAGGTAGGCATCGACTTCAGGCAGACTCTCCTGCGGGTTCGATTCAAACTGCAGGGTGCTTTGGGTCGTCGTTTGTACGGGTGTGATCGGCGCCTCCTGGATACCCCGCACGAAACTCTCCCAATCGGGCGGGGTGGGGGAGTGCTGGCCTGTACTGTGTCCGCCGCTGGAACTTCCGCCGCCCCCGCTGCCAGAGGTGTGGAAGGGGTTATAGGTAGGGTCGTGTGCGACGGGCGGCACCCGCAACTGCGCGTGCTCGGGCACGTGGTTAAGGTCCAACTCGGTGTTGTAGTCGAAGTCGAGGCGCGGCACGAGGGCGAACTCGCCGATGCTCTTTTTGACCGCGGCGTTCAAGAAGCCATACACTACGCGGTCGTCCTGCAACTTGATATCCACCTTGGTCGGGCTGATGTTCACATCGACGGTGGCGGGATCTACTTCGATGCAGATGAAATAGGGCGGGTGGACGCCGTCGGGCAGCACCTGCTCGTAGGCCGACTCGATGGCGAAATGCAGCGAGTTGTGTTTTACAAAACGGTGGTTGACAAATAGATATTGCTCCGCTTTCTTCTTCTTGGCACTTTCGGGTTTGCCTAAGAAACCACTGATCTTGATGAAGTTGGTTTCGTGCTCGATGGGGAAGAGTTTGTCTTTGAAGTGCGACCCGAAGATGCTGACGATGCGCTGCTTGAAGTTGCCGGGTTTGAGGTCGTAGGTGAGTTTTCCGTTGTGGTAAAGGGTGAACTCCACGTCGGGGTGGATGAGCGCGACGCGGGTGAACTCCTCCTCGATGCAGCCGAATTCGGTGTTGTCGGACTTGAGAAAGTTGCGACGGGCGGGCACGTTGAAGAAGAGGTTGCGAATGGCGATGCTGGTGCCGTCAGCGGTGGTGGTTAACGTATGTTCCTTGATTTCAGAACCCTCGATAAGCACCAAGGTGCCGGTTTCATCCTCGGGACGTTTGGTCTTCAACTCTACGTGGGCGATGGCGGCGATGGAGGCGAGTGCCTCGCCGCGGAAGCCCTTGGTCTGGATGGAGAAGATGTCTTCCACTTTGGTGATTTTCGAGGTGGCGTGGCGCTCGAAGCAGAGCCGCGCGTCGTTGAAACTCATCCCCTTGCCGTCGTCGATGACCTGGATGAGGGTTCGTCCGGCGTCCTTCACAATGAGTTGCACGGTGTGGCTGCCGGCGTCTATGGCGTTCTCCAACAGTTCTTTGACCGCCGAGGCGGGGCGTTGCACCACCTCGCCCGCCGCGATCTGGTTCGCAACGGCGTCCGGGAGTAAGTGTATCAAGTCTTCCATCGTTTCGCTTGGTTTGTTTCAGGCCGCAAAGATACGTTTTTTTCAAAAAAAAACGGCGGACATCGCTGCCCGCCGTCATCTTTGTCGTTCCTTTTTTTAGAAATGGAAACCTACTTTGAAGACCATCATGCTGGTCTGCATGCGGGGAGCCACGATGTAAGTCTCGTCATAATCGATATCTTTCACCTTTATTCTCTGGTTCCCAAGCCAGTAAAAGTGTGCACCGATGCTGATGCGGTCGATGAAGGTTACGCCCACGCCCGCGCCTGTGGCGAAACTGGCGGTCATCTGGTATTTGATCAGGTTGTCGTTCCAGCCCTCGGGGGTCTTGAAGAAGAGGTTGGCGCCGATGCCGGCTTCTGCCCACACGTCGATCACGTCGCTGAAGTCGGTGACGTAGTTCACACCTGCCAGGATCGGCACGTTGATGTACATCGGTTTGGTGCAGGAGACCTTGTCATACATGTCGCTGGTGGGCTTGTTGATCATGTTCCAGAAACCATCGGCGGCGGCATAGACGCCGAGCCCGAAGTCGAAGATGTAGTTGTACTTCAAGCCGAGGGAAGCGCCGAAAGTGGCGTAGCCGCGGTCGCCGAAGGCCCCGATGAACACGGGATGCCCGCCGTTGGCGGCGAACTCCTGCAACGGAAGCACTCCGCCCAAATGGATGGAAATGTTGTGGCGCTCGTACTCTTGCGCGGAGACGGTGCTCATGCCGCCCAACAACAGGGCGACGACAAGAATAAGTCTGAATTTTTTCATAGTATAAAAATTTGGATTGATGGTCATTTATTGATCACCTCACTCCAAAGTTGCTGGAGGGAGGCGTATGATGTCTTGAATTTCTCGGTCACTTCAGCTTCGGGCACCCATACGGCTTGCGAGATCTGCTCCTCGGCCTGCGGATGGGGACTCTGTCCGGGCAGCGGCCGCATCTCGAACCAGACGGTCTCTTTCAACATCGGCGTGCCATAGGTGCCATACACGTGGTAGCCATAATAGCGCTGTTGTCCGATGATTTCGGCCTTCATGCCCGTCTCCTCCTCCACCTCGCGCAGTGCGGCCGCCTCGATGCTCTCGCCCGCTTCCACTTTGCCCTTCGGCAAATCCCACCGCCCGCGACGGAAAATCAACAGCACTTCGCCGTTCTCATTGCGCATGATGCCGCCCGCCGCCTGCACGAACGCATAACGCGACAGCCACCCGGCGTACGTCTGCTCCGTCTCTATGGTGTGCGCTTGGTCGCCTTCGAAAATCAAAATGGGAAATTGGGGCATGGTTTTATTTTTTGGAAAGATCCATCAACAGTTTGAAATAGAAGTCGGTGAAGAGGATGCCGGCATTGATGTTGCGCTCCACGTGGTAAAGTGCTTGGTTGCAGTCGTTGAGCAACAGCGCCGCGTTCTTGATGGTGAAAAACTGGCGGTGTTCGTCCAGCACCTTCCACTCGTCGGCGGTCGCTTTCACCAACGAACTCTGCCCGGTGTTGAGCAGCAGTTCGTTGCGGAACATGCGCGACAGGTAGTTGAGCAGGGTGCGCTGCGCCTCCTTGCCATCCTTCGCGATGTCGGTGAGCATGGAACTGACCTTGAGGTAGTCGATGCGGGCGTAGTCGCGCTTGTCGTGCAGGTAGGCAGTCAGACTCTTCATCAGCAGGTTGTAGGTGGTGAGAAGATGGTGTAAGGAACTGTCTTCCTGTGAGATACGCAATGCCTTGAGGTAACTCCCCTCGGCAATGGCGGCGATGTCGGCGGCCTTTTCCGCGCTCAGGTGCTCCTCGTCGATGAGGTGCTGCTTGATGTGCTCCTCGCTGATGGGCGGGATCTTCACCAACTGCGTGCGTGAGAGGATGGTGGGCAGAATCTGGTCGCTGCTTTCCGCCAAAAGGATAAAAAGTGACTGGCTTTCAGGTTCTTCCAACGTCTTCAGCAACTTGTTCGCCGCTGCGGTCTGGATTTTGTCGGCCATCCACAGAATATAGATTTTGTAACCGTTTTCGTAGGAGCGCATGCTGTTCTGCCCCACGATGTAGGCGCAGTCGCGGATGTTGATGTTCACCTGCTTGTTCTCGCTCTTCAGCCACTTCACCCACTCACTGTAGTCGAGATGAAAGCGGTTGGCGAAGGCGAATTCGCGGAAGTAGTTGGCCAACTTCTGCGAGTCGGGGTCCTTCTTGACCTCCCCATACGTGCAGTTGGGGAAGATGAGGTGAAGGTCGGGATGCTGCAGTTTCTCGAACATGACGCACGAGTGGCAGTGGCCGCACGAGTCGCCGTCGTGGCGGTCGGTGCAGCAGATGTACTGGGCGTAGGCGAGAGCCAGGGCGAAACTGTGACTGCCGCTCTTGCCCAAAAACAACTGCGCGTGGCTGATGCGGTTCTCGTCAGCCAGGGTGGTCAGTTGTCGTTTCAGACCCTCGTCAACCAATACATCCTTGAGTAACATGGCTATGCGTGTGTGAGTTTGTCGATGATGTCTTCGATGGTGATGCCTTCCGCTTCCGCCTTGTAGTTCTTGATGATACGGTGGCGGAGGATGTTGGTGGCCACGGCGCGCACGTCCTCGATGTCGGGCGAGTACTTGCCGCTGAGCACGGCGTGTGTGCGGGCGCCGATGATGAGGAACTGCGAGGCACGCGGGCCTGCGCCCCAAGCCAAGTAGTCGTTTGCCCACGGGTGCGCCTTCGGCGTGTTCGGGCGCGTCATCGTCGCCAAGTTCACCGCATACCTATATACATTGTCGGAAACTGGAATCTTCTGCAACAACTTCTGGTAGAAGATGATCTCCTCCATCGAGAGCACTTGGTCGGGTTCCGCCATCGCCCCGTGGATGGTCGATTTCACGATGTTGACCTCGTCGTCGAACTCAGGGTAGTCCAACATGATGTTGAACATGAAGCGGTCCTGCTGCGCTTCCGGCAGCGGGTAGGTGCCCTCCTGCTCAATCGGGTTCTGCGTGGCCAGCACGAAGAACGGATCCGGCAACTGGTAGGTCACGCCGTTCATACTCACCGAACGCTCCTGCATCGCCTCCAACAGGGCCGACTGCGTTTTCGGAGGCGTACGGTTGATCTCGTCCGCCAGCACGATGTTGGCGAAGATGGGACCTTTCACAAACTTGAACTTGCGGCTCTCGTCCAAGATCTCGGTGCCCATGATGTCCGACGGCATCAGGTCGGGAGTGAACTGTATTCTGTTGTAGGACAGGTTGATAGTCTTTGCAATGGTGGTGATCATCAACGTCTTGGCCAGGCCGGGCACGCCGATGAGCAGCGCGTGGCTGCGGCTGAACATCACCATGAGGATGTTCTTGATGATCTCGTCTTGCCCGACGATGACTTTGGCGATCTCGCGGCGCAGTTGCGCGTATTTTTCCACAAACGCCTCAACGGCTTCCACGTCGTCTTTGAAATTCAGGTCTGCCATAATGCTTGGTTTTATTCCGAAATGCCCCACTCTTTCAGGAAGGGGTAATTGCGATAGTTTTCGTTGATTCTGATGTTGGTGACTTTCACTTTCTCGAGGATCCAGTCATGGATGAGTCCCTGTTTCTTCTCTTCGAGGGCCGCCCCTTTGATGAGGTCGTAGTCCTCGCGCAGGTTGGGCTTGTGCGCGGCCACTTTGGTCCGCAGGTAGATGATGCGGTAGGCCATCTGTCCGTCTTCGGTGACGTATGCGACCGGCTCCGAGTACTGTCCCGGGATGAGTTTGCTGAGGGTGGCGAAGGTGGAGGCGTCGATGGCCTCCTTTTCGAACTTGTAAGAGTTGGTGTAGGGGTTGACGACCCAGCCGCCGCTGTTCTTGTTCTGGTCGTCGGAGTATTTCAGGGCGGCGGCGCTGAACTCCATCTTTTCGTTGATGATCACCTGGCGGACGCTGTCGAGCCACTCGATGGCCCGCACCTGCTCGTCGGCCGAGGGCTTCGGCTGCAGCAGGATGTGCGCCACGTTGATCTTGTCGCCGCGCCGCTCGATCATCTGGATGATGTGGTAGCCGGCCTTGGTCTTCACGACTTGGGAGATTTCGCCGCTCTTCAGATTGAAGGCGACGGCCTCGAACTCGGGATAGAGGGTGCCGCGTTCCACGAAGCCCAGTTCGCCGCCGTCGGGTGCGGAGCCGGGGTCGTCGGAATAGAGGCGGGCGAGCATGGAGAACTTCTCCCCGTTCAGCACGCGTTCCCGAAAGCCGTTCAGCCGCTCCTTGATGGCCGCAATCTCCTCCTCGCTCACCGGCGGCATCTTCACGATGTGGCCGAACTCGTATGCCGGCTGCACCATCGGCAGACTGTCGTACGGGATCTTGTCGAAGAACTTCTTGACCTCCGACGGCGTGATCGTCACGTTCGCGGTGATGGTCTGCTGGATCTGCTCCGCAATCATCTGCTCGCGGATCACCGGCCGCATGTCCTTCTTGATCTCGTCAATGCTCTTGTGGTAGGCCTCCTCGATGATCTTGGTGTTGCCGCCCACTTGCGACAGCCAGTAGTTGAACTGGTAGTTCACGCGGGCATCCACCTCGGCGTCGCTGAACTCGACACTGTCGAGTTGCGCCTGATGCGCGAACAACTTCTGGCGCATCATGTGCTCCAGAATCATTGCCCGCACGGTCTCCTCATCACTGATGTCCTTCGTCTGCGCCAGATAGACGCCGAACTCCTCCTCCAACTCCGAACGGGTGATGATCTCCTTGCCTACGACCGCCACGATTTCATCCACCGTGTTGGAATTCTGCGCGATGACAAACTGCAAGCAGTTGATGGTTAGTATGATAATTAAAAAAAGCCGCTTCATTCAACAATGGTTTTTCAGGCTGCGAAATTACAAAAAAAAAGAAGACAACGTTGTCTTCTCTCTCTCATAACGAAGAAATTTCTTTCGTTATTTTCTGCCCAGGCTTTCGTCGGAAACCGTCAATTTCTTGCGACCTTTCGCGCGGCGGGCTGCCAAAACGCGACGACCATTGGCCGTGGACATTCTTTCTCTAAAACCATGTTTGTTCTTACGTCTTCTGTTGGACGGCTGGAATGTTCTTTTCATCTTATTATGCTGTTTTTTATTTCTTGAATTTTGGGCTGCAAAAATACAACTTTTTTTCAAACCTACAACTCTTTTTTAGAAGTTGAAAAATTTTTTTTGCAAAAAGGATTTTGTATTAAAATTATGTGTATTTTTGCAACCTCAAAAAACGAGCGGCGCTGTAGCTCAGTTGGTAGAGCAGCGGACTGAAAATCCGTGTGTCACTGGTTCAACTCCAGTCAGTGCCACAAACAAACAAGGAAGAGAGCAAAAATCGGCTCTCTTCCTTGTTTTGTGTTTATACTCAACCATTTACCAACGGGGTGTGAAGGCGTCGGGGATGTGCTCCAACTGCGTCCCCTCCGCGGATTGTACGATAGAAATGATGTCGAACCTTACTTCGCAGTTGTATCCGCGACGGGTGACGAAAGTGTTGGCCGCGCGGAAAAGGTTGTTCTGCTTCTGCGAATTGACTGCCGCTTCCGGCGGCGCCATCCGGTCACTCGACCGCGTCTTCACCTCCACAAACACAATCGTATTCTCCTTCATCGCGATGATGTCCACCTCCAAATGCCCCCACTTCCAATTGGCCTCCAAAATGGCATAGCCGTTCGTCTGCAGATACTCCCGGGCCAACTGTTCGCCCGCCTGTCCTTTCGCTTGCTTGTCGTTCATCTCTCTTTTTTCCGCAAAGATAAAACGACATGCACATACCATCTCCGCTTCCCTCATTTTTATTTTTGAGCGGAAAAATGCGTTTTCCTATCCAAAAAATGCAGAAAAATCACCCGAAATCACAAAACAGCCATTTTTGACCGTTTTTTATCTGCCAATTTTTGGCATGATGAAATCGGATTTCGGAGTTTTTTAGTGGACGAACAGCAAACGCGCCACGTTTTTCTTCTTTCCGTTGGAGCTGGAGGCGAATACGAAATAGACGCCCGTGGCGGGACGCTTGCCGTAGAAGTCCTTGCCGTCCCACGTGAAGGTGCCGCCGTTGGCGTAGTCCTGCCATACCAAGTTGCCGGCCGCATCGACGACCTTGCAGAAGGAGTTGTCCATCAGCCCGCTTACGGTGATGATGCCGTGGTAACTCTCGCGGACGGGGTTCGGGAACACCTTCACCTCACTGTAGTCCTCCTTCCCTTCGGTGGCCGTGCCGCGGTACGACACCAGTCCGTTGGCCGTGGCGAAGAAGACTTCTCCCGACTCCCGTTGGATCTCGATGTCGTTGATGCGGTTCGACGGCAGCGGTGAGTTCTCCGTTGTGAAGTGCAGCAACTCCTCGTCGCCGTTGGAGGAGATAAGGAAGACGCCCGACTTGGCCGTGCCGACCCACTTGCGGTTGCCGTCATCGACTTCTATGCATGTAACTTCTTCAAACTCAAATAGATTCTGCACGTAATTGATCTGCTCGATCAGCACGTTCTGCGGATAGGCCGTGCCGTTGAAGACCTGCGATGGGTTGTAGATGACCTTGATGCCGAGGTTGCAGCCGATCCAGATCTGCCCCGACTTGTCCTCCACGGCGCAGTTGACGGCGGAGGTCTCGATGTTGGCCGCCGCGTTCATGTTGATCGAGATGAGCCGGTCGTCGCTGTGGTTGTCGATGGTGCGGTTGTCATCGACGACTACGATGGTGTTGGCGCGCGGCAGGATCACCCACTTGTAGCCGCGGCTGTCGATGAGGATGTCCCCCACTTGGGTGGTATAGCCGTTGATATACGAGGAGAGCGGGAAAGTCGCCCAGGTGCCGTCCGTTTTGAGCACGGAGAGCGGCAGAGAGGAGTTGCCCGTGCCGATCCACAGGTTGCCGTTGCCGTCGAACCGGAGACTGCTGATGAACGCCTCCGAACTGTCATACGAATGCAAGGGGCTGTTGAACCGGTTGTAGAGTGCAACTATCTGGTCGTCAGTGTATTTCACTAACCCGCCCTCGAAGATGCCGCCATAGATTTCGGCAGGGTTGCGCGGATTGACCGCCACCGACGCTAAGTCGTACATTCCGGACAAGATGGGGTTGCCGACCTGTAATACGTTGTGCCATTGTTCATTGGTGAAATAGGAGAAGTCGGGATGGAGATAGCCGTGCCCCCAGGTGGAGGTCAAAGCCCCCGGCGCGAGCGCCATCACGCCACCCGCATAGTTCATCTTGAAGGCAGAAGTGGAATAGGGGCCATCCAAGATGTGTGTCCGGTTCACCGACCAGTCCAATGCAATCTCCACCAGCCCGTTGTTGTCATCCGCGAGCCAAACCGTGTTTCCGTTGAGACAGCCATCCTGCACATTCGGCCACGAAAAGTACGCCTCATAGTTGTAATACCCGATCATCTGCTCGTTTGCATCATAGATCTGCGCGAAGTTCCAAGTCGCCACCATCAAGGTGTCGCCGCTCACGTCGAGTGCACGGACCGGGTTGAGGTCGATGTCCGACGCCTGCCATATCCCCCCGTTGTAATAGAGCAAACTGTCCTTCTCCGGTTCGTCGGAAAGGTGCAGGCAGGCGTACAACCTGCCGTTGAAGATACAACTTTCGGTATATTCGCCCGTCGGCAACGTGTTCTCCTTCTGCCATGTGGAGAAGTCCGCTACGGAGTTAGAGGTCACAGGCGTGTGGTAAATTCCATCGGAGGTGAAGATATAGTACTTGTTTTCAAATATTTGTATGGAACTGACATTGTTATACACCGAGGCGATATGGGTGTACCAGGTGTCGAGCACCAACAGCGTCTTCGGGTCGATGATGACGATGCCGAAACTGCATGCCAAGAACAATTTGCCGTCGTGCGCCAGGATGCTGTTCACGCTCTTGTTGCCCGTCATCTGCTTGTTCTTGATGTCGGGAAGATTGGTGAGTTTGCCGTCGTGGATGAAGTCAAGGTTGGTGTTGTCATATACCACCACAAGGTTCTCGGAACCAGCATCATAGAAGAGCATGTCGATGCCCGTTTCCGACAGTCCGTCCACCTTGGTCCAGGTGTCTGTGCTCCCGTCGGAGCGGTCGTATATGACGATGCCGTTGTCGGCGGCGGCATACACATAGTCGGGCGTCGTGGCGATGGAGTGCGTGCCATAGTACGACAGGTGCGCCCGGAACGATCCGACCGGAATCTGCGCCGTACCGGTTTGGGGCGTCAACCCCAACGAGAAGAGGGCTAAAAGGAGGATGAAAAGTCGGCTTCTCATGGTTGTTCTGTGGTTTTAGGGTTCAAACGACGGGTGGGAAGGAAGGAGACCAGCAAGCTGGTGACGAAGACGGTGGCGAAGACGAACAGGAAATCCACGGGATCCATCCGCACGGGATAGTAGTTGATGATGTAACTGCCGGTGCCGTCGCCGATGGTGATGAAATGGAAGGTCTGTTGCAGTAAGCAAACCAGCCAGCCGAGGCACATCCCCACCACGCCGCCAAGGAAGGAGATGATCATGCCTTCCAACATGAACACCCAGCGAATCAACGAGCGGCTTGCGCCTAAGTAGTTCATTACCAGTGTGTCTTCTCGTTTTTCAATGATAATCATCGCCAGCGTGCCGATGATGTTGAAGATGGCGATCATCAAAATGAGGGCCAATATAATATATATGACGAATTTCTCCGTCTTCATTGTCTTGAAAAGCATCGCCTCCTGCTCGTAACGGTTCTCCACGATGAATTGGTCCCCGACGATGGCTTTCAGTTTCTCCTGCACTTTCTCCATCTGTTCGGGATGGTCGAGAAAGACCTCCACGGCGGTGGCCTCTCCCTCGTAACTCATCAGACTGCGGGCGAAGTCGATGGAACAAAAGAGGAAGCGTTCGTCGTACTCCGTCCGCGACTCGAAGACCCCGCCCGGTACGAGGTACCGCTTGATCAGGTCCTTCTCGCGGGCGAGCGCCTTGTGCTTGCGTTGCGGATAGTACAACTTGATTAGTTCATAACTGTTGAGGTTGATCCCCAACATCACCGCCGTCCGCGAGCCGATCACTGCGTAATCGCAATCTTCTCCAATCACCCCCTCCGTCTCATCCGACACGGCGGCACCCCCCTGGAACTCGAAACTGCCATCGATGAGCAGACTGTCGCTCCGCTGCGAGAGATGGGCTACGTAACTCTCGTTAACTCCTTTCACTTCAATGAGATGCTGCTTCTCTCCGTACTCAATCAGCACCAGATCCGAGACCACTTCCTCCACGGATTTCACTCCGTTGACCGCCTGCAACCGCGCTGTCGGAAAACTATCCACGGCGAACGACTTGCCGGTCTTTGCCGTGATCTTGAAGTCCGGGTTGAAGTCGTTGAACGAGTCGGTCACAAGGTCTTCCAGTCCGTTGTACACCGACAGAACAATCACTAATGCCGCAGCCCCCGACATGACACCCAACGCCGAAACGATGGCGATGATGTTCACCAGACTGTGCTTCTTTTTGGAAAAAAGATGCCGCCAGGCGATGAACAGCGCGGTGCGGAATTTCGAGAAGACACGACCTTTGGACATGGGGAATGTCTTTTTAACTAATTGACAATTACTGTTTTAATAGATTTTCAATGTTTTCAATGTAATCCAATGAATCATCAATGAAGAACTCCAATTGCGGGATGATGCGCACCTGGTTGCGGATCTTCTGCCCCAACCGGTAGCGGATCTCCTTGGTGTTGGCCCGCACCGACTTGATGACCGCGTCGTTATCCTCCGCATTGAAAATGCTGAGGTAGGAACGTGCGATCGACAAGTCCTTGGTGATGTTGGTCTTGGTAACCGTGATCATGCAGTCATAGACGTTCGGACCGTCGAAGAGGAAGATCTCCGCCAACTCTTTCTTGATGAGGTTAGCCGTCTTTTGCTGTCGTAAAGTATCCATTATTTAATTGATTTCCAGTATATAAAAAATTACTGACGCACGATGCGCGCAGTGGCGACGGTGCGTCCTTCGCTCACAAAACGGAGGATGTAAACGCCTGTCTGGCAGTGGGTGAGATTGATTTGCGTATTCTCGCTCGTGGCGGGTTGCGTGAGAATGAGGCGGCCGGTGAGGTCGAGCAGTTGCCACTCGGCGTTTTGCGGGAAGGAGGAGGTGCAATGTACTTGCACGTAGTCGCTGGCGGGGTTCGGGAAGATGTGCAGCGTAGTGGCGGGCAGTTCGACGATGCCGTTGATGTTGAAGATGGAGTCGAAGACGACGGTGGTGTCGATGTGCATGGAGCATTCGCTTACGGTGTCGAGTTGGATGATGGAGATGTTGAGGGTGGCGGGCGTCTCCACGGTGAGGTCATACTCGCCGTCGGTCATTCCGAAGACCTCGCCGTTGACGGCGAGGGTGTATTCGCAGGTGGCGAGGGGCTCGTCGATGGCGAAGTGCAGGGTGAGGGTGGCGACGCCGGGAATGGAGTCGTTGTAGAGGGTGTCGCCGACGGTCAGGGTGAGGACGGGCAGCGTCTCGGAACATTGGATCTCGTAGCAGCCGAGGTCGATGATGCCGTTGTTGACACGGGGCATGCCGGCAAAGTCGGTGGCGGGGAAGTCATATCCTGACAGACTGAGGGTGGCGAGACTGCCGGCATCGCGGCAGACAGAGGCGCCGCTCAGACTGTAGTCGGCGGCGAGCATGAGGTTGAGGTCGTCTTCGGTAGCGGGGGTGGGAAGTATGGTGCCCGGGTTGCGGAAGGCAATCTCCTCGGTGGTGACGTTGAGGTTGCCCTGTCCCGAGGCGAGGGTGCCGAGGATGGCGGTGTATAGGCAGTTCGCGTCGGTGGAGACCAGATGGCTGGCGGTGACGCCGTCGTGCCAGAGGATGCAGTTGAAGACGGTGACGCCCGAGCCGCCGTGGATGGCGCTGTTGTCGGCGGCGTCGTTGTTGACGAAGGTGCTGTTGATGCAGCGGCAACTGTAGCCGGTGATGTTGACGGCGCCGCCGTTGGCGCTGGCGACGTTGTTGTTGAAGAGGCAGTTGGAGGCGACCAGGTTGGATGCGCTGCCGCCGTAGATGGCGCCGCCGTTGACGGCGTAGTTGGCCACGAAAAGGCAGTTGTTGAACTCGTTGCTGTTGCCGCAATAGACGGCGCCGCCGAGGTTCTGGCTGCCGTTGTTCAAGAAGTCGCACGACTCAAAGGTGCAGTTGTTGCCGGTGCTGAGGGCGCCACCGCCATAGTGGAAACTGCTGGAGGTGTTGGTGGCGCTGCAGGTGTTGTTGGAGAAGACGCAGCCGGAAGCCACCACGGTGGCGTAGTCGCAGTTGGCGAAGGCCGCGGCACCGCCGCCGGAAGATGCACTCAGCGCGGCGTTGTCGTGGAACAGGCAGTTCTCCATGATGCTGCTGTTGGGCATGTAGGCGCCGCCGCCCATGCCCGTGGCATAGCAGTCGTGGATGATGCAGTTGCGCAACACGCTCTGCAGTCCGAACAGCACGCCGCCACCTTTCTGGTCGTCGAGGTAGCCGTTGCGGTTCGCATAGCCGTTGACGATGGTGAAGCCGTCAACGACGACGTTGCTGGCGTAGGTGCTGGCGTTGTAACCGCCGTAGAGCACGTGGTAGGCGTCGTCGGTGTAAGTGTTGGGCGTGTTGCTGATGTCGCCGCTCAACACGGTGGAGTTGACGAACTCCCAGGGGTTGTCGCCGACGGCGCGCTGGCTGATGTCGGTCTCAGTGCCGGCGAAGCCACCGTAGAGCGACACACCGCTTTTGAGGACGAAGGCGCGGCAGCGATTGTCAGTGCCGTTGGGGAAACGGTTGGCGGCCACGTATATGCCGTCGGCCACCCAGATTTGGTCGCCCGCTTGGGCGTCGGCCAGCGCCGCTTCCAAGGAGGTGTATGCATCGTGCCCGGCCCAGGCGGTGGAGGCGGCAGCGGGTTTCACGTACAGCGTGTCTTGCGCCCACACGCTGGCGGCGCAGACAAGCGCCAAAAAACAGAAGGTCAGAACTCTTTTCATAGTATTTTAATATATGATGTTGTCGATTCGGTTATCCTTTGATGTTCTCCTCCACCATCTCGCGGAGGTATGTGATGATTTCGGGATCTTGTATGGACATGCCGTCCAGCGCTTCGTTTACTTCGTCGGTGTCGAAAGTGTAATCGACCTGGTCGTTTTTATAGTGGAAGATGAAGTGGATGTCAGGGTAGGCGGAGGCGGTGAGGACGACGGTGCCGGCGAGGTCGCCCATGGGCGGCCGGTCGAGATGGGTGAGCCCGAACACGGCGGTGACGGTGGTGCCGACGCCGACTTCCGACTGGATGTCGAGACTGCCGCCCGTCTGTTCGGAGTTCTGCTTCAGCAACGGCAGGCCAAGTCCCACCTTGCGGGTCGTGCGGGTGGTGAAGAAGGGGTTGATGACTTTCTGCACGGTCTCGGCATCCATGCCGCAGCCGTTGTCGATGAAGCGCAGCGTAAGCGTGTCGGCGGCGGGGTCCTCGATCACCTCCAGCGTCACCTCGGTGGCCTTGGCGCGCGTGGAGTTCTGCAAAATGTCCATGATGTGCATCGAAAGGTCTTTCATAGTCTCGATTTTGTTGTGAAGAGCGTTGAGTTTGCAGGCGGGGGAGGGCAATACACACTCCTCCAACCTAAGATTGGAAACGGCTGCAAAGTTACTATTTTCTCGCCATACTTGAGTGTGATGTGGAAAAGTTTTTTCTCTTAAAAAATTTCACCCATGAAATAGGATGAATCCGTGATTTCGGGAAGAGTGTACCTTTAAAAATTATTGTATCTTTGCACGCTGTTTTTAAGATAGAGAAAAGCAGTCCGTCATTATGCAAAAAATCATCATTTTAGACTTCGGCTCCCAATACACGCAGTTGATCGCGCGCAGAATCAGGGAGATGCACACCTATTGCGAGATACTGCCTTACAACAAGTTCCCGGAGGGCGACGCCGACGTGCGCGGCGTGGTGCTGTCGGGCAGTCCTTTCTCCGTCAACCAGGCGGAGGCCTTCAAGCCCGACCTGTCGGGCATCCGCGGCAAATACCCGCTGCTCGGCATCTGCTATGGCGCCCAATACCTGGCGCAGAGTTCCGGCGGCACTGTCGGCAGCAGCGACAGCCGCGAGTACGGCCGCGCCCGCCTCGCCTCCTTCGACGCCACCGACCCGCTCATGCAGGGCGTGCGCGAACACTCCCAGGTCTGGATGTCGCACGGCGACACCATCCTCCAACTGCCCGCGGACTTCCGCATCGTTGCCAGTACCGCCGACGTGCCCGTGGCCGCCTACCGCATCGACGGCGAACCCACCTGGGCCGTGCAGTTCCACCCCGAAGTCTATCACTCCGAAGACGGCTCCGCCATCCTCCGCAACTTCGTCCACGGCATCTGCGGATGCAGCGCCGACTGGACCCCCGCCTCTTTCATCGACTCCACCATCGCTGAACTGCAACACCAACTCGGCACCGACCAGGTCGTCCTCGGCCTCTCCGGCGGCGTCGATTCCACCGTGGCCGCCATGCTGCTCAACCGCGCCATCGGCGACCGGCTCCACTGCATCTTCGTCGATAACGGACTGCTCCGCCTCAACGAGTTCTCCTCCGTGCTCAAACATTACAAACTTCTCGGACTCAACGTCACCGGCGTCGATGCCTCACAGCGGTTCTATGCCGCCCTCGCCGGCGAAAGCGATCCCGAGAAGAAACGCAAGATCATCGGCAAGGGCTTCATCGAAGTCTTTGAGGAAGAAGCAAAAAAACTCTCCGACGTGAAATGGCTGGCGCAAGGCACCATCTACCCCGACCGCATCGAGTCGCTCTCCATCACCGGCATGGTCATCAAGTCGCACCACAACGTCGGCGGACTGCCCGAGCGCATGAAGATGCAGGTGGTAGAACCGCTGAAACTCCTCTTCAAGGACGAAGTCCGTGAAGTGGGCCGCGCCCTCGGCATCCCCGAATCTTTCATCGCCCGCCATCCTTTCCCAGGCCCCGGATTAGGCGTTCGCATCCTCGGCGACATCACCCCCGAGAAGGTGCGGATTCTGCAAGAGGCCGATGATATTTTTATCAACGGACTGAAAACCAATAAGCTGTACGACAAGGTGTGGCAGGCGGGCGTCATTCTGTTGCCCATCCGCTCTGTCGGCGTCATGGGTGATGAGCGCACCTACGAGAACGCCGTCGCACTGCGCGCGGTCTGTTCCACCGACGGCATGACCGCCGACTGGGCCGACCTGCCCAACGACTTCCTGCGCGCCGTCTCCAACGAGATCATCAACAAGGTGCGGGGCATCAACCGCGTGGTCTATGACATCAGCTCCAAACCGCCTGCGACTATCGAGTGGGAGTAACATCCGCCCAGGAGAAGTTCTCCTTTCCGGCTTCGATTTAGAAGTGTAGTTTTGCAATCCCCCAATCCACCTAGGCGTAAAAGCCGCGCCCGGCTGTGGCGGCCAGCGCGCTCGCGAAGGCGAAGAAAAGGTTGTAGCCGCCGCAGACACCATCCACATCCACCATCTCGCCAATGGCGTAGAGTCCCGGGTATCGCTTGAGTTCAAACCGGTCGGTCAACTCCTCGGTGCAGATGCCGCCGCTGCAAACCTGCGCACTCTCGATCCCATAGGTACCGGCGATCTTCAGCCGGAAATCCCGAAGGTCGAACGGCTGCTGGGCATACAACTCGCACAACTTCGGGTGCAGAATGCCCGACAGACTGCCATGTTCTCGCAACTGTCGATCCGACTGCGTGTCACCATCGCCCGTGAGCAGGTCGATCGACACTTCGCAATCCTCCTTCGACGCCAGTCGATTGAAGTGCGCCGAGCAGTTCAAAACGACAATTCCGGAGATGCCGTCCTCTTTGAAGATGACCTCGCCGAACTCCTCGAACACGGGGCGCCCGTGTTGCAGCAGTCGCACGTTCGCGCGCACACGGCACCCAAACAGCAACTTGGGGTACGCCATCATGCGAAAGCCCGTCAGGGAAGGAATAAGTGGATTTCTTTTTATTTGTAAATCAGTAAGATAATCGTTGTAGCCGCGTTGGTTCTTCACGATCATGCCGGCAGGGGATCCTGAAGCAAGGATGACTCGGTCGAAAAGTTCCGGCTCGTCGTTGATGCGCCAGCGGCTGTCCTCTTGACGAAGCGTGCGCACCGGCGTCTCGCATCGCACCTCCACGCGGCTCCCGAGTTGTTCGAGCAGCACGTTGACGACAGTCGGTGCATACAGGGTGGCGGGATAGACGCGCCCCTCTTCGTCGATGCTCATCCGCAGTCCCATGGCGGCGAACTCGTCGCGTACTTCGGCATAGCCGATGCGGGCGAGCAGCCGTTCCATGAAGTCGGGACGGTTGTAGTGGCAAGGCCGGATGTCGGTATTGAGGATGTTGGCTCGCCCACCGCCCGAGGCACGCAACTTCGCTCCCACCTGCTTGCCCTTCTCGAAAAGCTTCACGTGCATGTCGGCGGATTCCGACAACTTCTTGGCGGCCAGCAGTCCGGAGGCCCCGGCTCCTACGATGGCAATCTTCGTCTCCATGGCTATCCTTCGGTTGTTTGTCCGATTAGGGCGTAAAATTCTGTTTCAGAGATGATGGGAATCCCCAGCGACTCTGCCTTTTTGCGTTTCTCCGGCCCCATCTTCTCGCCCGCCAGCACGTAACTTGTGTTCTTGGAGATGGAGGAGACGTTCTTTCCCCCGTATTGCTCGATCATCTTCTTGATGTCGTCGCGGGGGATGGAGAAGACGCCGCTCACCACGATGCTCTTGCCGGCCAGCACGTTGGAGACGCCGGCCTCTTCGGTCTCCGTCAGCGTGAACTGCAAGCCCGCCTGCTGCAACCGGACGACAATCTCCAAGTTCTCCGTGTTGTTGAAGAAGGCGATGATGCTGTCGGCCACACGGTCGCCCACGTCGTTCACTTCCATCAACTCCTCCTTCGTCGCTGCCGAAAGCGCATCGATGTTCTTGAAGTGGCGGGCCAATTTCTTGGCGGTGGTTTCGCCTACGTAGCGGATGCCGATGGCAAAAAGCACGCGGTCGAAGGGGACGCTGCGCGACTGGTCGATGCCGGCGAGGATGTTCTCGACCGTCTTCTCCCGGAAACTCACGATGCGATCGGGCTTGCCGTCTTCGCCAGAAAATTTCTTTTCTATTCCAAATAACTGGCTATAAGTAAGTTGGTAAAAATCAGCGATATTTTTCACCAAGCCGTTTTCGTATAGTATCTCCACCTTGCCTTCGCCGAGGGAGTCGAGGTTCATGGCCTTCCGGCCGATGAAGTGCTCGAGCCGTCCCTTGATCTGGGGCGGGCAGTGCAGGTCGTTGGGGCAGAAGGTGCCGGCTTCGTCCTCATTGCGCACGAGTGGGGTACCGCATTCGGGGCAGTGTGTGACGAACTGCACGGGGCGAGCGTCGGGCAGGCGCTTGTCGAGATCCACCCCCACGATCTTGGGGATGATCTCGCCACCCTTCTCTACAAAGAGACAGTCGCCCTCGCGGATGTCGAGGGCCGCCATCACGTCGGCGTTGTGCAGGGTGGCGCGCTTGACGATGGTGCCGGCGAGCGGCACGGGCGCGAGGTTGGCCACCGGCGTCACGATGCCGGTGCGCCCGACCTGGTAATCGACGCTGAGCAGCGGCGTGGACTGCTTCTCCGCCTTGAACTTGTAGGCGATGGCCCATCGCGGGTTCTTGGCGGTGAGACCGAGACTCTGTTGCAGGGCGAAACGGTTGACTTTGATGACGATGCCGTCGATGGGGAAGTTCAACTTCTTGCGCTCCGTGTCCCAAAAGTGCATGAAGTCGATCACTTCGTTGATGTTCTGGGCTTTTTGCAGCACGTCGGGGATGCGGAAGCCCCATTTTTTTAGTTGTAGAATGCTGTCGTAGTGCGTCTGGCAAGGCAGGTTGTCCCCCATGACGTAGTAGAGGCGGAAGTCGAGGCCGCGGCGGGCGACCTCGGCGCTCTCCTGCAGTTTGAGGGTGCCGGAAGCGGCGTTGCGGGGGTTGGCGAAAGGCGGTTCTCCGATCTCCTCACGCTCGCGGTTGAGGGCCTCGAAGCGGGCGAAGGGCATCAGGATCTCGCCGCGCACTTCGAAGCGGGAGGGGTAGTCGTCGCCTTGCAGCCGGAGCGGCACCGTGGGAATGGTGCGCACGTTGGCGGTGACGTCGTCGCCCTGGGCACCGTCGCCCCGGGTGACCGCGCGCCGCATCACGCCATCCTCATACAGAATGCTGATGGCCAACCCGTCGTATTTCAACTCGCAGGCGTATTCCACCGTCTCTCCCACCAGTCCGCGCACGCGGGCGTCGAACTCCAACAGCTCCTCCTCCGAATAGGTGTTGCCCAACGACAGCATCGGGTAGATGTGCTTCACCGTCTCGAACTTCTTGGTGACGCTTCCCCCTACGCGCTGGGTGGGACTGTCGGGCTGCATGTACTCGGGATGCTCGCGTTCCAAATCCTGGAGTTTGCGCAACAACTGGTCGAACTCGAAATCGCTGATGACGGGGGCGTCCAATATATAATAATTGTAATTGTGACGGTTGAGGTCCGCCGTCAACTGGATGATTTCGTTTTCAACAGGATTCATATACAATATTTATTAGCTTGCAAAGATACTATTTTTTGCAAAAAAAAGACAACGATTATCTTCTTTGAAAATGAAAGATTTTCCGGTTCCCATCTCTTTCAAATGGGAAAATGTTTAGAAGATAATATTTTGTGTATTAATTAGTTGAAATGATATTTCACCCCATTGTAAATGGGCTGAATGAAACCAATTCCTCTCCCCAAATGGGGAGAGGTTAGGGGAGGGGTGCTACAGCACGATCAAACTGCCGGAGAAGGCGTACTTCTTGTTCTCGGTTTTCGGTTTGCCGAAGGCACGCCAAGTGAAGGAGTTGTTGGCGGCGACCTTGCCGTTCACCTTGCCGTCCCACTGGAAGTGTGGGTCGGTGGAGTGATAGACCAACATGCCCCAACGATCGTAGATCCAGATTTCGAATTCTGACACCAATTCGGGATCTGACAGGAAGAAGTAGTCGTTGTTGCCGTCGTCGAAGGTGGCGGTGATGCAGTTGGGGAAGAAGAGGTTGAAGGGGCATCTGTCGATGTGGATGTCGTCCGACATCTCGCAGGGGCCGTCATAGACGCGCACGTAGTAGGTGCCGTAGGAGTGGACTTCCACTTCCGGGGTGCTGGCGCCGGTGCTCCACTGGATGTTGGGGGCATTGGTATGGGCGATCAGCGTGGTGACGCCGTCCTCGCAGAAGTCGATGGTCTGTTCGATCTCCAAACTGATGGCATCCTGCATTCGTATCTCCACTTCATCCGAGTTGAAGCATCCTGCCTCGTTGGTAACGGTGACGGAGTAGAATCCCGACTCGTGGGCGGAGATGGAAGATGTGGTCTCGCCGGTGCTCCAACTGTAGGTGGCGTTGGGCGCGTTGGTGACGTTGGGCGAAAGTTGTAACGGTAGTTCGTCTTGTGAGCAGATGACCTTGTCTTTCCCGAGGTTGACGGTGGGCACGTTGCTGGTGCTCAAATGCAGTTCCACGATGCTGTCGCAGCCGCCGGCGGTGGAGATGGAGTCATAATAGATGCCGGGCTGCGAATAGACTTCGCCATTGTACCAGAATGACTCACCCGGACAGATGGTGTGGTAGATCGGAATCGGATCGGCGGGGACGAAACTGAGGTGGAGCTCGATGACGGAGTCGCACTCGCCGCCGCCGTCAAGAGTGTCGTAATAGACGCCCGGCTCTTGCAGGATGGTGCCGTAGAAGTCGTAACTGCCGCCGCCGCAGATGGTGACATTGACCGGAATCGGGTCTGGCGGTGGGATGTTGACGATGGCGTGCAATGTGTCGATGTTGGTGCCAAAGCAGTTGCTGATGGCTGAACTTTCAATGATCACCATGACGTCGTAGGTGCCGGCTTCGGAATAGGTGTGGGTGGCCGGGTTGGTGTTGGCGGTTTCGCCGTCGCCGAATTCCCACCGGATGCTGCTGTACCCGTAATTGAGTTGCACTTCGAAGTCCATCTCGCGGTTGGGACAGTAGGAGTAGTTCTCGGGCAGGTCGGCTGTGTTGATGTTGTTGACGAACATGGTGGAGCTGAGGTTGACGGCGCTGGAGCCGACGCTGTAGCCGTAGGAGGTCACGTTGGCCAATCCATAGACGTGCGCCACCAATCCGCTGTCGCATTGGAGGGTGTGGGTGGCGTGGGAGATGCCGATGCGGGCGAATGCGTAGTTGGCGTTGCCGGTGACGGGGGTGAACTGCCCGCCGATGGAGGTGCCGTCAAGACGCATGGAGGCCAAGTTGGAGGGCGTGTTGGGAGTGACCACGTTGACATAGTGGTTGTAAGTGCCGTTCTCGTAGGTTCCGAAGGTGATCTTCTTGATGCTCTGCTCGACGGGGGCGATATAGACCATGGAGGGGTCGCCGCTGCCGCCGCCGCAACTCTGCCCGGTGATGTAAAGGTAACAGACCGCTGGACCGGAGGTGGCGATGTAGCAGGATCCTTCGGAGGAACTCATGACGTAGTGGTAGGTGCCGCCTGCGTTGAGCGTGGCGACCACGGTGCCGTTTTTCGTGACGGTGGTGCCGGCGTTCAAGGCGGTGACGCGCAACACGTCTTGCGTTCGGGTCTGGGAAGTGGTCACGATGAAGTGGTTGCCCCAGTAGATGGTGGGCACCATCGGCTCGTAGATGTGGTCGCAGTAGGTGCAGCCGGAGGGCGCCTGGGCGCACTTGCCGCCGGCAAAGATCGCGATCTTCTTGCAATCCTGCGCATGCACGCGCGTGCCGGAGAGTGAGCCGTCGGTGGAGGTGGTCGTGAACTGGAACACCTGCCCCGCGTTGATGGTGATGGTGTACATGGTGTTGGCCGACCAGCCGTTGGTGGTAGGCATCGAGGGGGTGATCTCGACCACGGTGTTGTCTTCCGTGCCGATGATCATGGCAGTGCTGCCGTTCAGTCCTGGAGGAATGGTCTCCAGCATGTAGTCGTCGCTGAGCGTGCTGGTGGGGAAGAGGTGTCCGCCGTCGAAGGAGGCGTCACGGTAGTTCATCGAATAGGCGGAGATGGTGTCGGAAGCCACCACGTGGCAGCCAAGGTTGTAAAGCACGCCGTCGGTGGAACTGGAGTGGTACCCTTGGGCGAGGGGAATGTCCACATCGACACGTCCGCCCGCGGGTATCGTCGCGCTGGTCTGCCAACCGGTGTTGGGATTCGTGACGATGACACTGCAAGCCCGCTCTGCCGAGAGGATCAGACAGGTCTGGGTGGGGTCGGTATTGTTGTTGTTGATGAAGGCAAACCAAAAGTCCGTGCCTTGCGTCGAGGCACTCTGTCCGAATGCGGCTGGACGCCCACCGACAATCAGCAAAATGCCGAAGAGTAGCGCTAAGAAAAGGCGTAATTTATTTTTTTGCATCTTCAGAATTTTTCTACATTATGATTTTACAAAAGTACGAAAAAAATGTTGCCTATGGTACAAAAGTTGAAATTATTTTTTCACCGCCTCCTCCATCATCGTCCACAACAGCCGCGTGGGCAGTCCCATCACGTTGTAGAACGAGCCATTGATGGACTCGATGCCCACGTATCCGATCCACTCCTGCACGCCGTAAGCCCCGGCCTTGTCGTAAGGTTTATAGGTGTGGACATAGTGCCGCAGTTCGTCGTCGGAGAGGTTGCGGAACTTGACGCGCGTCTCGGCGTGGTCGGTGGCGCGGTGGGTGCGCGTCATCACGGTCAGCCCGCTCATCACAGTGTGCTCGCGCCCCGACAGTTCGCGCAACATGTGCAGGGCCTCGTCCTCGTCGTGCGGCTTCTCCAGGATCTCGTCGCCGAGCACCACGATGGTGTCGCAGGCGATGAACATGCTGTTCTCGGGAAAGTGGTTGAGGTCGATGACGGAAAGTTTCAACTGCGAGAGGTAGCGCACCACCTCGGCGGGGGAAAGACCCGCGGGATGGTTCTCCTCCACATGCGTGGGCATCACCTCGAAGTCGAATCCCATGCCGGACAGCAGTTCGCGGCGCCGCGGCGACTGCGAGGCGAGATAGAGTTTGTAACGGCGTATTTCATCTAACAACATGGAAGCGAAAATTGAAATTCGGCGCAAAATTACGTTTTTTTCCTCAGATATCGAAAAAAAATGATTACTTTTGCGGCTGTAAAAAAGAGATTCGGAACAACATGAGAATCACCATCCATTCCGAGGAAGAACTGCCCGCTGTGGCCTCCGCGCTGCTGTCGGAGCTGCCGTCGGCGCGCGTCTTCTGCTTCTATGGCGAGATGGGGGCGGGAAAGACCACCCTCATCAAGGAGGTGTGCCGACAACTGGGCGCCGACGGCACCACCGCCAGTCCCACCTTCGCCATCGTCAACGAGTACCCTACCCCTGACGGTCCCATCTATCATTTTGATTTCTACCGCATTCGGTCGCTTGCCGAAGCCCGCGAAGTGGGCGTGGAGGAGTACCTCTACAGCGGCGACTACTGCTTCCTCGAGTGGCCTGAGAACGTCGCGCCGCTCATCGAGCCCGAGTTCGTCAAGGTGTCGATCCACGTCGGCGCCGACGGCTCCCGCACTTTCGAAACCGTTGCGGAACCACTCAACGATAACCTGCTGTCATGACGGAAGATCACGAGTACGAAACCCAGCGCGAGGCGGTGGATGAGGCGACGGCACAGCGAGGCCTCGCCATCGGCATCTTGGCCGGCAACACGCTCACGCCGCGCGGCGACGTGGTCGTGCCTCCCTATACCGTCGAGACGCTCGTGGAGAACCACCTCCCCGTCTATGTCGAACGGGGACTCGGACAGGGCGCCGGACTCATCGACCTCGACTATGCCGATGCCGGTGCCATCCTTGCTGCCGACGCCGACAAACTCTACCGCTCCTCCGACCTTCTCGTCTGCCTCCGACCGCTATCCATCGAGGAGATGCCGCAACTGCGTGACCATCAGATCCTCATCACCCCGGTTCGGAGCGATGAGGTGACTGCAGATCATCTCTCCGTTTTGCAGTTGAAATCCGCTACCGCGTTGTCACTGAGGATGATACGAAATGTCGAAGGGGGTGAATTGCTGCAGGACATCCTCCTGGCGGACGGCGGCGCGCAGGTCTCCGGCGACGCCTTGGGCGACCTTTTGCTCTCCATGATTTTCCCGCTCGTCTTCAACAGCCGTTGGCAGGGCGCTTCTCGGGAAAACCCTGCGCTTTTTCAGGCCCTGTACTGCTATCGGGGCGTGCTGACGAGAGAGGAGATCGCCTCCCGACTACAACTTCCATTTCAGCAAATAGGTGATTTATTGTAAGTTATAAATTATTTTTTTTAAAATAAAAAAAGAGTGGGAGAAAAATAAAAATTATTTTGCGGAAGTGTATTTATTCAGAAAAATAGTGCTAATTTTGCACCTTGAAAAGAGAACCAAAACACATCAACAACTTAAATAGTTACATTATGAAAGTTAAAACTATCATGGCTAACCTGGAAGCCAAACATCCGGGAGAAAACGAGTACTTGCAGGCAGTTAGAGAAGTCCTGGAAACCATCGAGAAAGAGTACAACAAGCACCCCGAATTCGAGGCAGCTAAGATCATCGAGCGTCTTGTGGAGCCCGATCGTATCTTCACTTTCCGTGTCACTTGGGTTGACGACAAGGGTGAGGTCCAGACCAACTTGGGCTACCGCGTGCAGTACAACGCCGCTCTCGGCGCATACAAAGGCGGTCTTCGTTTCCACCCTGCTGTGAACGTCTCCATGCTGAAGTTCTTAGGCTTCGAGCAGATCTTCAAGAACAGCCTGACCAACCTGCCCCTCGGCGGTGGCAAGGGTGGTGCTGATTTCGATCCCACCGGCAAGAGCGACGCTGAAATCATGCGTTTCTGCCAGGCCTTCATGTATGAGTTGTGGCGCAACATCGGTCCCGACCAGGACAGCCCGGCCGGCGACGTGGGTGTGGGCGGTCGTGAGATCGGCTACCTCTATGGCGCTTACAAGAAACTCGCCCGCGAGCACAGCACCGGTGCCCTCACCGGCAAGAGCTACGGCTGGGGTGGCTCCCTCATCCGTCCCGAAGCTACCGGTTTCGGCGCTATCTACTATGTCGATCGCATGGTCCAGGAAAAAGGTGAGACCTTGAAGGGCAAGAAGATCGCCCTTTCCGGCTTCGGCAACGTGGCTTGGGGCGCTGCCACCAAGGCTACCGAACTCGGCGCCAAGGTCGTCGCTATCTCCGGTCCCGATGGCGTGTGCGAACTGCCCAAGGGCATCGACAAAGAGATGATCGACTATATGCTCGTGATGCGCGACAGCCGTCGTAACAAGGTCGAGGATATGGCCACCAAGTTCCCCACCAAAGCCAAATTCACTGCAGGCAAGAAGGCTTGGAGCGTGAAGTGCGACATCGCCATGCCGTGCGCCTTCCAGAACGAAATGGCTGAGGAAGATGCAAAGCAACTGATCAAGAACGGCGTCAAATACGTCGCCGAGGTCTCCAACATGGGCTGCCAGCCCGGCGCTATCGCCGCCTTCCAGGAAAAGAAGATCCCCTTCGGCCCTGGTAAAGCCGTCAACGCTGGTGGCGTCGCCACCTCCGGCCTCGAGATCTGCCAGAACGCCGGTCACATCAACTGGACCGCTCCTGAAGTGGACGCTAAACTGCACAAGATCATGAACGACATCTATGACATGTGCGTTGAACACGGTAAGGAAGCCAAGGGCTACATCAACTACGTGAAGGGCGCCAACATCGCCGGCTTCATGCGCGTTGCCAAGGCCATGCTCGCTCAGGGCATCATCTAATCGTTTCATTACGAATTCCCAGCCCCTCGGTTCCCCCGAGGGGCTTTTTTTATCCCGTCTGAGCGGCGGAGTCCTCAGGGCGGGGAGATGATCTTCAGGTTAATGTTCTACACTCTCCGTTTTCTTTTATCATTTTGGAAACAAAAACATAGTTGCTTCATATTTAATGCGATATCCATTGAGCGAAAAATACGTGGCGCGATATTTGAGAGGAAAGCGTGCCCGTCTATCCGTTGCATTTGTAACTTGAATACAGCTTCTGATAAAAGGAAACTTCCCGAAAAACCGTGTCGCAAGTAGAATCATCGCGGAAAAAAAGATATAATAGCATCTTTGTGGATGAATGTATTATATTGATATAGAATAGGTTAAATAATAGTTTAGGAAAAACCTTGGGCCTGCCTTGTTCCAATTGAATATTTTTATTGTAAATTTGCGGGCGAAAAACAAGTCAATCGTCCCGTGCTTTTGCCGAGACCTCTTTTAAACACCTCATCATGAAAAAAATAGTCCTTCCCATACTTTGTGCAATGACGCTGATTCTCTCCGCGTGCACCAACTTTTACCAAGTATATAGCGTCGCCGACGAGCACAAGACGGCCACCGACGACCGCTCCATGCAGTTCCGCACTTCCGACTACCTCATCACGTATGACATGTGGGCGAACCGCGGAACCCTCTCCTTCGACTTGCGCAATCTCTCTGATCAGACTATGTATGTCTATCTGAATGAGTCGTTTATCGTGGATGAGGGGCATGCAGCCGACTTCCGTCAACTCCGTATTGTCGATCACAGTCTGGCCTTTGCCGGCGAGGTGGTCGCCATTCCGGCGGGCGACTACCGCCATTTCACCTGTCCCGCCATCCGGCGCGACATCGTCGAACTATGCCATGTGGATCTCTGCCCGTCGCCGCAGACCGTGCAGACCACCTCATTCACGCCCGAGACCTCCCCGGTGCACTTCGGCGTGAAACTGACCTATTCCATCGGTACGGATCCCGCTCATAAGATGGTGAATAACAGTTTCTACGTCTATGAGATCGTCAACTATCACAAGCGCAATTTCGAGCAATGCCACGACGACACGCTGCGCATTTGTGATGAGATGGAGATCCTGCCGGTGCAGGACGTCCGCGCCCCCTACAAATTCTATATCGAATATTAAAATTTGGGAACCGCAGGGCGTAAAATGGTTCTAAAAAAAGGGAAATGACTGTGAAAGAATATTTCACTGTTAATATTTTACTATTGTAAGCGGTTGATTTTTAGATTTTAATTTAATTTTCAACATCGAGAAAATTTCTTTTCTTGCATCGTAATTTTGTGGTGTCATTTGAACAAACACACAAAACTAATGCAAGACTCTATGGAACTGATCAACGACTTGCGGTACGACCGGCTGCACGACATTCGAGACCACAAATTCATCCGCTGTGTGCGGGCGGTGATGAAGCCGGGAATGCGGTTCGTGGTGCAAGAGAAAGTGCGGGGCAAGCCGGCCTGCCTTTATTGTGACGGACGGCAGGTGGCACTGGGCGTGGACGGCTCGTGGTTGACGGGTGGGGGAGGCCTGTACAACTATGGCGAGATGCTCGACCGATACCGGCGGAGTCTGATGGGCCTATATACACATCTGCGGCATGTGTACGGACGGGTGGACTACCTTCTGGTATATGGGGAGATGTTCGGGGGCGACTACCCGCATCCCGAAGTGCTTCCCGATATGTCGAGCGTAACCCTGCGGCGCGGAGTGTACTATGCCCCGTCGCATGAGCTCTATGCCTTCGACATCTACACCGCGTTGGACGACGGCGGCCGCTACCTGTCGGTGTCCGTTTGCAACAACCTGCTGCACAATGCCGGTTTCTTCTATGCCCGCACCCTCTTCCAGGGGGCACTCGACGACTGCATGATGCACACGGATGCGTTCCCAACCCACATCCCCGAGTGGCTGGAACTGCCGCCGTTGAGGAACAACATCTGCGCGGGTATCGTCGTGCGCCCAGAAACCCCGCTCTATCTTCCCGATGGGGACCGGGTGTTGCTGAAAAGTGAAAATGTCCGGTTCTGCAAGCGGATGTACGCACCCCGCTGCGCCATCAATCACCACCTGCAACTCGATCCGCTCACTCCGGAATGCGTGGACCTGATGGGGGAGATGGAAGCGATGGTGTCGCCCAAGCGTTTGGAAGGAGTGCTGCATCGGGAAAAGGAGTTGCGCATGCCCCGTGACGAAGGCAGGATCATCGCCCAACTGGGGCGGGATACCTTGGACGACTTTTTCCGGCGGTTCGGCTCCCGCTACGACGCCCTCGCCCCTGGCGAAAGGCATATCATCACCCGCCGCCTCAACCACGCCGCCACTATCCTCGTCCGCCGTGAACTCCGCGGCATCTCCTGACTCCTAACATCTGAAACCTGACACCTGCCCCCTGGAACCTAAACCCTCACTCATAGTAGTCGAACCGCAAATGCTTGACCGTCAGACCTTTATTGATCAACTGCTTCAACGAGTCAATGCCGATCTGCAGGTGTTGCAGGGCGAAGTTGGCCGTCACCTCCTTGTCGGACTTCTCCGTCTTGATGCCATCGGGGAGCATCGGCTGGTCGGAGACCAACAGCAGCGCACCCGTGGGAATGCGGTTGTAGAAGCCGACGGAGAAGAGGGTCGCTGTCTCCATATCGACGGCGGTGGTGCGGATCCGCCGCAGGTAGTCCTTGAACTCGTCGTCGTGTTCCCACACCCTGCGGTTGGTGGTATAGACCGTGCCGGTCCAGTACTCGCGGCCGTAGTCGCGGATGGTGGAGGAGATGGCTTTTTCCAGGTTGAAGGCGGGAAGTGCGGGAACTTCGGGCGGGAAGTAGTCGTTGGAAGTACCCTCGCCGCGGATGGCCGCGATGGGCAGAATCAACTCGCCCAGCCCGATGTAATCCTTCAGACTGCCCGTCTTCCCCAAGAACAGCACGGCCTTGGGCATCACCGCCGTGAGCAGGTCCATGATGGTGGCCGCCATCGGACTGCCCATCTGGAAGTTGATGATGGTGATGTTGTCCTTGGTGGCACTCTGCATCGGACGGTCCAGTCCGTGGATCTCCGTGTTCATCAACTCGGCGAAGTGGGTGACATAGTCCTTGAAGTTGGTGAGAATGACGTATTGTCCGAACTCTTCTACTGGCACGCCGGTGTAGCGGGGGAGCCAGTTCTCTACGATTTCCTGTTTCGTTTTCATGGTTCGATGTTTTTAACGTTGATTGGTGCGTGCGGCCTGCATGATGGTGAGGTTGTTGCGTGTGCGGTCAAGGTCCTTCTCCTCGGTATAGAGTTCCAAAGCCCGTTCGAGCAGCGGGATGGCCTCGTCGAATCGTCCGACCGATGCGTAGGCGATGCCCAGGTTCTCGCACGCGCTGGCAAAGTCGGGATCGAGCTGGTGCGCCTTCTCCAAGTATTTGATCGACTGCTCCAGGGCAGCCCGTTTCTGTTTCACGCTGTTTTTCAGCGCTGTATTGTCAGGGTCGTCGCGGAGTTGCTGTTCGGCTTGTGCCAGTTGCACCGACGCCTCCTCGCCTGCCAGCCGGCCGAGGATGTTCAGCAGCTGCGGGGATTCGGGGTTGTCTTGCAGGGCCGCCCGCGCCATCGCGAGCGCCTCGTCGCGCTTGCCCTCCTCGAGCAAGCGGCTGGCCTCGCTTACCGATGCCCCTTGCATGGAAGCCAGATTCGCCAGCGCGTCGGGATCGTCGGGCTTGCCTGTCAGCACGTTGCGGTAACAGTTGGCCGCCGCCACATAGTCCTTCTTGAGAAAATACATCTTCCCCAGCAGACTCCACGTGTCGGTGTCGGAACGCCCCAGCGCCAACGCGCGGGTGAGGTACTCCTCCGCCAACTTGAGGTATTTGGTCTTTTTCGTCTCTTCATACAACTTCAGATAACTGCCGCCCGCCGAAAGCGTGCACTTCATGCTCTCGCTCGAGGTCCTCACATCGGTGGTGAACAAGGTGACGTCGTTCTTCCATGCCAGGTTGCGGGCAGCCGTTTTCCCCAGATACAATACCCCAACCAAAGCCATCAACACAATCGCCACGGTCGGTGCCTTCTGAGGTTGTGCCACCTGGGGCGTTCGACGACCTTTCGCCTGCGGATGGAATATGCCACCATTCATCAGAAATTCCGACAATTTCTTGAATAACAGCGCTAGCACCAACGCGAACCCCAACAACGGCATGAAGACGAAACGCTCGTTCATGAAGGTCCCCACGTTGAAAAGCAAGTTGGAGGTGATGGAGAAGGTGATGATGAAAAAGGCGATGGCAAACACGACCACCCCTTTCGTCCTGAATTTCCAGATGATATAGGCAATCAAACCAATGATGGCGAGGAGAATGAGCCAAACGATCGGATTGCCGAAGCTGGTGATCTCGATCTGGTTGGGATAGTAGTCGTGTGTGAGCGGGTGCGGGAAAAGCATCAACTTGAGGTAGATGCCCCACGTCAACAGTACCGTCGCAATCTCTGCCCCCTTGCCCACGTTGACAAACGGGTTGTTGAGCACCAGTGCGTTGTCGGTCGTTCCCATGAAGCCGCCGAGGGCATGGGTGCGTGCGACCAAGAAGAGGATGGAGGCCAACACCGCCGGAACCAAAGTCCAGACATAGTCGCTGACTCGCTTCTCCTGCGGGGCGAAGTAGAGACCTAACGGAATGACAGCCAAGAAGGTGATGGCATTCTCCTTGGAGAACAGGCCGAACAGCATCGCTGCGAAAGCCAGCAGAAGCCACCACCAGCGGCGGTTCTCGATGTAACGCAGCGAACAGTAAAGCGCCGCAACGGCTCCTAACATGCACATGATCTCGTCACGCCCCTTGATGTTGGCGACCGCCTCAGTATGTAGCGGATGCAACAGGAAAATCATTGTCGCCAAAAAAGGCAACGAAAGGTACCATTTGTCATTGTCGTATTGTGGAAAAATGCGTTGCAAGGTTATGAAAATCAACAGACAGAGGGCTAAAAAGTAGAGCATGTTGATGCCGTGCTGGATGACGGGTAGCGCGCTGTTGGAAAAAAGCTCTTCGTTCTGCGATGCCCGATGAAGTCCGACTTTGTCTTTGATGCCACCTCCAAATACTTGATACTCAAGCATGAAAGTGAGTTGCGAAAGCGGACGGTAACGGCCGCCGGCCACCAACTGGTCGCCTTCGCCGAAGTAGCCGGTGAAGGCATCCTTGGTCATGATTTTGCCGGCATCGCCTTGCAGGACGTAGTCGTTTTCAAAGATGATCATGCGGTCGTCGGAGGCGTAGTCCAACGTCAATGTGTCGCCGTAAGCCAATATGACGGCGAACATCAGTACAAGGTATCGGATTAGTTGCTTCTTATTCATGGTGTAAGTCTATGTGCATAAGACAAATAGGTCGTCTCGCTCGTTGATGCAGAGCACGGGCAGCCCCTCTTTGTTGCCGATGAGCGCCTGCTCGCGGGTGCCGAAGAGCAGGTCGATAAGTGTTTTATGGGTGGTGGTCATAATGACTAAAACGGCGGCCTGGTACTCGTCGATGTGCTGCAGTGCGTAGGCATCCACATCGTCAACGGGTGGCTCGATGCTGTGCAACGTGGGGGTGACTTCTATGTTTCCATAGAGTTTATCGATGAATTGGAGGATGTCGTCCATCTTCTCCACGGAGATCTTGTCGTGATAGTCGTTGTGCAGCACGTGGATGGCTGACTTGCCGAAGCGTTGGAAATACCCGGCCCACAGTGCCTTCTCTTTGGCGGGGCGGTTGACCTCCACGGGCAGCATCACGTTCTGCCATCGTTCGTCGCGCGGGGAGTGCGGTCCCACGACCATCACGGGCAGCCGCGACGGCGCGATGAACTTGAGGGCGCGTCTCACGTTGAAAACGCTGCCCTTGTCCACACCGATGACGAACATGATGTGGTTGCCGGTTTCCGCAAGTGCGTGGATTTCTGCAAGATGATAGGGCATATCATCTACATGGATTTCCACTTTCCCGTGGTATTCGGCTATGATTTGGTCAAAGTCGGCACTGCGGGTGCGGACTTTCTGTTCTTTTTCAAAAGAAAACTGGGTACAGATGAGGAGGGAAGATTCGAAGAAGACGGCTAAGGAGGCGGCATGGCGCACGGCCGAGTTCCCGGCAGGGGAGAAGTCGGTGAGGGCGATGACGCGGGTGTTCTTCTTACGTTCCATTAGTGCAGGCCTTTCACGTTGGGCTTGGCGGCCACGTACTCCTTCCCATATTGCGGCTCGCAGTAGGCGACGTCTTCAAATTGTTGATTGTTAAACTTTTGCAGGGCGATTTCTCCCATGTTGCGGGCGGAGATGGGAGTGCTGTCGAAGTGGGAGTTGGAAGATGCGGAAAGCAGTTCGCGGCACTTCTCCATGCCGTTTCCGCAGAAGAGTACAGGGCCTTTTCCCAGGGTCTCGGCAAAGGTGCCTTCTTCCACGATGACGGCATCAAAGGGTTGGATTTCATGAAGTTGTTGGTCGTAAAGGGCAGTGAAGACCTCCATGCGTCGGGCGTCGAGCATGGGGCAGAGCAGGGTGTCGGGGGAGGGGAGTGCAGGACGGGCGCCGGCGGCGATGATCTGCAACGTCGGCACGGCGATGAGCGGAATATCAAGGGAATAACACAGCCCTTTGGCAGTGGACACACCGATGCGGAGTCCGGTGTAGGAACCGGGACCCATGCTGACGGCCACGGCCTGGAGCTGGTCTGGGCGCACGCAGGCATCCTTCAGTGTCTCTTCGATGAAGGGAAGCAGGATCTTGGCATGGGAGCGTCCTTCCGCCGACTCGCGAAAAGCAACCTGCTCGGTGCCCTGGAAGAGGGCAACCGAGCAGATGTCTGTAGATGTGTCTATGCTGAGAATGTAGGGCATAGTGATTATTCGGATTTCTTGCAGCATTCGCCGGAGATGGCTCTCCAAACGAAGGCGGCGAGGGCGGCACCAACCAGCGGAGCGACGATGAAGATCCAAAGGTCGGTCAGACCGTTGTTGGCGTTCATGTCGAAGACGGCCGGAGCGATGGAACGGGCCGGGTTGACGGAGGTGTTGGTGACCGGGATGGAGACCAGGTGGATGAGGGTGAGGGAGAGGCCGATGGCGATGCCGGCGAAGCCCGCGGGGGCTTTCTCGCTGGTGGCGCCGAAGATGACCATGAGGAAGATGAAGGTCATCACGACTTCGCAGAGGACTGCCTGCCACATCTCATAGCCGGGTTGGACCGAGTTGACGGCCAAACCGTCGGCATGGCCGACGAGGGCGCACAGGATGGCGATGGCCAGAAAGGCGCCTAAAATTTGCGCGCACACATAGCCGAGCGCGTCTTTGCCGCTGATCTTCTTGTTGATCCACATGGCAAAGGTGATGGCCGGGTTGATGTGGCAACCGGAGATGGGTCCGATGGCATAGACCATCACCATCACGGAGAGACCGAAGGCGAGGGAGATGCCCGCCAGGCCGATGCCCCATCCGGCAATGGCTGCGCTGCCGCAGCCCATCAATACTAAAACACAGGTGCCGATAAGTTCGGCCAGATACTTTTTAGTGCTACAACATTGTTCGCTCATAACATTGATTTTTAAGTTGATAAATTTTTTTACTTATCTGCAAAAATACGCTTTTTCACATGCAAAAGGGCGTGCCTTTAACTTTTTTTAATAACACAAACTTGTTATTAGAAAAACTATTGCCGCACGAACTTTTCCATGGTGGCACCCTCTTCGCTTTCAATGCGAATGAAGTACATTCCTTTGGCTAAATTGCTGATATTGAAAGTGTCTTCAAACATTCCACCGGCATGCTGATAGGTGCGGCTTTCGATGACCTTGCCCGTCATGTCGATAATCTGGCAACGGAAGGTTTCGTTTTTGGTACTCTCAAAGTTCACTGAAATCTGGTCTGTGGCGGGATTCGGGAAGATGCGCAGATCCTCAATGCCGGCGTAGTCGTTGACGGAGGTGACGGGTTCGACGGTCACGGTGAAGCCGTTGCCCACGTCCCAGTTGTCGGCAACGAAGCGGACGCTCAGTTTGCCGTAGTCGCAGGTGATGACGTCGCTGGCGGGATAGTTGTCCTTGTCGAAGCGGTACAGCAGGGTGCCGGGTGTGGTGGTCTTGTTGTAGATCTCGATGAAGTCACCGGAGCCGAACTCGAGTTGCGGGAAACTGAAGTAGCAGCGGCTCATGTTGGAGACGTTGATGTTCCAGTTGCAGACGGTGTTGTTGCGGTAGGGCTGGTCCTCGCTGCCGTCGCTGATGAAGGTGGTTCCGGTATTGGAGATGGTGGCGTCGCTGCAGTACGGGGCGGCGGTGGTGGCGGTGTAACTGATCTGGAAACCGCGGTCTTCGTTCTGTCCGTCAGTGGTGAAGACCACCAGCACGCTGTCGGCTACTACGGTCAGGTTGCCCGGGATGGTGCTGCCGGAGTAGGTGCCGGCGATTCCGGACTGCTCGGTAGGACCGTTATAGACGGTCAGCACGTCGTTGCCGGCTTCGGTGGAGAATCGGTCGAAATGGAGCACGTACTTGCTGGCTTCGGGCGCGGCCAACATCCATTGGCAGGTGTTGTTGGGGGCGTAGTTGATGGTGGGCATGCCGGAGTAGAAGGTGCCGGTGGCGGCGTCAAGACGGTGGAAGCCGGTGCTCACGCCCGGGGCGTCGGTGCAGGGAAATGCCAGACGGATGGCTTCGGCATGGTAGATGAAACTCTGCATGTCGGAGATGTTGTTGTCGGAGATGGTAAAGTAGCCGTCAGCGGAACCGCCCCACCCCCAGTTGACATGGAACTTGTTGTCTTCGTCGTAACCATCCACCACGAAAGCGTGGCCGTCTTGTCCGTTGTCGGCGGAATAGTATAGCGGGCGTCGGGCGTTGAGATCCGTCTTGAGGGCGTTGTACCAGTCACCGATGGAATCAAACAGCTGGCGCGAGCAGATCCAGGCGGAGTCGTACTTGAAGTGGCGTTTCAGGGCGTCAGCGGCGGACACGCTGTGGGCGCCGGAGCCGGTGGGCGTGTAGCCCATCTGCACCGCCACACCGCAGTGGTGGATCAATTTCGCCATCTCGTTAGAGTAATCATGGGGAATGTTCGGCATGGCATTGTAGTTGTAGGTCTGGTTGTTGAACATCACGGTGTAACGGCCGTAAGGACCTGCAATATAGGAAGATCCGAGTTTCCCTCTGTAAGGATGCCCATGGTAGTTCATCACCTGCGACATCGCCGTGGCGACGCAGCCCGTGACCACCCGGTAGTCGTTGTACATGCCGGCGGCGGCATCCCACGGACAGTAGGTGTTGAAATACATGCCCTGGTCCCATTTGGTGGTGAGCAGCGGCCCGACGACAACACCGCGTTGCGGCTCCGCCGTGAAGTCATTGTCCAAATAACGCTGCCATTTTTCCGTTACTCCCGGTCGGAACTCCTTGCCGTTGTGCTCGAAATAGGCCACCAAATTGGCGTAGGCCTCCATGGCGAAGTCGAATGCGGGGTTGTGCAGGTAGTCGCTCTCGAAAGAGTAGCAGAGCACCGGCTCGAAACGGTCGGAGGCGGCGATCACCACAAAGCCGACGGGGTTGCAGCGGAAGATGTAGGCGACAGCAACGCCATTCTTCATCTCGGTTTTGTGATACTGGAATTCTGTACTTGCCACATCCCCATTCAAACTCTTTTGAATCAGAAAGTTGTGGCAAACGATGGAGGCCTGTTCCTGCGTGATGGGCGTGGCTTTCGCCGACAGCATCAAACAAAAAACGGCCAAAATGATAGTGAAGATTTTTTTCATTTTATGGATGATTGATGATTTTGAAAAAGAAAACGCAAAAGTACATTTTTTTTCCCAATGGAAAATAAAAATTGCTGAATTTACATCACGATATTTGAGATAAAAACTTGGTTTTATCTACAATTTCAACCTCTTTTTTGCGTTATAATTATTTTGTAGAAGAACTAAAAAGCGAATACAGTGGAAAAAATTGACGAATTTTTCAAGCAACTCACTCTTGGCAGAAAGCCGATAAATCTCTATGAACCAATTTATTATACCTTATCGCAAGGGGGAAAGCGGCTCCGTCCGCGCTTGGTTATGATGGCCACCAAGCTTTTTGACGGAAATGCGGAAACGGCCCTCTATCCCGCCGCCGCCTTCGAGATGCTTCACAATTTCACTCTCATCCACGATGACATCATGGACGACGCGCCCATCCGTCGGGGGCAACCCACGGTTTACCGCAAATGGAACGGCAACATCGCCATCCTCTCCGGCGATGCCCTCGCCACCCTCGCCCTCCAAACGATGCTCAACACGCCCGCCCGTCCCGAAATCACCCTCCAACTCTCCAAACTGATCGGACAGACTTCTGCGGAAATATGTGAAGGACAGCAGCTTGACCTTGACTTTGAAACGCGCGGTGACGTCACACTCGACGAATATGTCACCATGATTCGCTATAAAACCGCCGTCATGCTGGCCGGATGCCTCAAGGCCGGCGCCATCTTGTCGGAGACCTCTCCCGAAAACCAGGAGCACATTTACCAGTACGGCATCAACCTTGGGCTGGCGTTCCAACTCAAGGACGACCTGCTCGACGTCTATGGCGATGGCACCGTTTTCGGTAAGAAAATCGGTGGCGACATCCGCGAGAACAAGAAGACCTACCTCTACCTCAGGGCTTTGCAGAACGCCGATGCCGAAAGTCTCTCCGTCTTGCAGCACTATTTCTCCTCCATCAACTTCGACGAAGACGAGAAGTATCAGGCCGTCCGCGCCATTTACGATCGTTTGGACGTCCGTTCCCAGACAGAGAAACAGATCGCGGAGTTCGTCCGCTCTGCCATGCAGGAATTAGAAGCGGTGCATGTGCAAAATGACGATAAGAAGCAGATTTTCAAGGATTTATTGATAGAATTGAGTCAAAGGAATAAATAATGAATCCCCTTTCACAACAGCGTAAAATCATCATCATCGGTGTCATGTTGTTGGCGGCAACCGTCTGCCTGATCAAACTTTTCGGTCTGCAGGTGGTTGACAAGCACTACAAGGAGGCGGCGGAGCGCAATGCCATCCGCGAGGTGACCATCACGCCGCCGCGCGGACTGATTTACGACCGTAACGACTCGCTGCTCGTATATAACGAAGCGGCCTACGACCTGATGGTGGTGCCCAAGGATGTCAAGACTTTCGACACCCTCGACCTCTGCAAGTCCATCGGTATCACGAAAGAGGAGTTGTGCGAGAAGTTGGACAAGGCCAAGAAGTACTCGCCGCTGTTGCCTTCCATTGTGAAGCAGCAGATGAAGAAGGACGACTATGGGTTCTTGCAGGAGAAGATGCATAAATTCCCGGGTTTTTTCGTGCAAAACAGAATCCTTCGTTCCTATCCCGTACCGATTGCCGCCCACATTCTTGGCTACATCGGGGAGGTGACCGACCAGCAGTTGAATGACGATAGTTACTATCAATTAGGCGATTATATCGGTATCAGCGGCATTGAGAAGTCGTATGAGGAGGAGTTGCGCGGGCGCAAGGGCAAGCGCATGGTGCTGGTGGATGTGAACAACCGCGAGCAGGGGCCGTACAAGGACGGCACTGCGGACGTGGCCGCGGTGGCTGGCCAGAACCTCTGGAGCACGCTCGACCTGGAGTTGCAGGAGTATGGCGAGAAGTTGCTTGAGGGCAAGCGTGGCAGCATTGTGGCCATCGAGCCGAGCACCGGCGAAATCCTCTGCATCGTCTCCATGCCCTCCTACGACCCCAACCTGTTGGTGGGGAAGGACCGCGGCAAGAACTACGCCATGCTCAATGCCGACGTTGAGAACACCCCGCTTTTCAACCGCGCCCTCAAGGCGTGCTACCCCCCCGGTTCCACATTCAAACTCGCCAACGGACTGATTGCGCAGCAGGAGCATGTCATCGTCCCCAGCACTTACTACAGTTGCGGCGGTGGTTACTCCTACGGCGGCCACCGGCTCAAGTGCCACGTCCATGCCGGCTCCGATCTCGTCGATGCCGTCCGGTGTTCCTGTAACGCCTACTTCTGTCGTGCCTTCTACAACACCATCAGCAACTCCCGTTATCACTCCATCCAAGAGGGTTATCAGGTATGGAAGGACCACATCAACCAACTTGGTTTCGGCCAGAAGTTCAATACGGACCTGCCGTACGAGTCCAAGGGAATCATTCCTAGCGTGGAGTTCTTCGACCGTCGTTACAACGGCCATTGGAACGGCAACTCCGTGATTTCCATGGCGATCGGTCAGGGCGAGGTGGGCAGCACCCCGTTGCAGATGGCCAATCTAGTGGCCATCATCGCCAACCGTGGTTATTATTACAAACCCCACGTAGTGCGCGCCATCGGGAGCAAGGACACCCCCAACATGCGCTATGCCGAGAGAATTGACGCCGGCATTGATCCGCAGTACTTCACCCCCATTATCGAGGGAATGAAACTCGTCATCAGCAACGGTACCGGACGCCTCGCGCAGGTTCCGGGAATTGAGATGGCCGGCAAGACGGGCACAGCCCAGAATCCCCACGGCGCCGACCACTCCGTCTTCGCCTGCTTCGCCCCCGTCGATCATCCCAAGATCGCTATCTTCGTGCTGGTGGAGAACGGTGGCTGGGGAGGTGTGCTCGCCGCCCGCATCGCCAGTTTGATGACGGAGAAATACCTCAATCGCGAAATCCAACAGACCGACAAGGAAAAGGACGTCTATTCCCATATCATCAGTTACTCCACTAAACGACATGCTAACTGACAGGCAGGCAACTACATCCAAGGGCACCGATCCCTATCTCATCCTCATCTACGTGGCTCTCGTCATCGTGGGCTTGCTCTCCATTTTCTCCTCCTCCTACGATCCGAACGCCGAGTTTTCGCTCTTCAACATGGATCAAAATTATGGACGACAGTTGGTTTGGGCGTTGATTTCTGCGGTCACCGCCATCGCTATCCTTGTGGTTGACGCCCGTTTCTTTTATAATCATGCGTATATTATCTACTTGATATTCATGTTGTTGATATTTTCAGTGCTATTTGTGGGAACTGAAATATCAGGCGCGAAGGCGTGGATCAGGATTGGCGGGTTCAGTCTGCAGCCCATCGAATTCGCGAAGTTCGCCACGGCGTTGGCACTGGCCAAGTTCTTCAACGAGGGCAAGACGGATAGCGAGCGGCGCAACATCTGGGTGATTGCATTCATCTTCATTCTGGTTCCCGCCGGCATCGCCATCCTGCAGAAAGACACGGGGTCCGCTCTGGTCTTCTTCGCCTTCACCATCATGTTCTTCCGCGAAGGGCTCAATGGTTGGATCATGTTGCTCGGAGTGCTCGTCGCCGTCACCTTCGTTCTTACGTTGATGTGGAACGAACTCTATACCATTGCGTTCCTGCTTGTTCTGCTCGTCATCTCCTGCTTTTTTATCCAAGGAAACCGGCTGAAACTCATCCGTAACATCGGCATCTTCCTCGGCTTCGTCATGCTTGTCTTCGCCGTCAACATGGCCTATACCAAGGTGTTGCAGCCCCACCAGCGCCAGCGCATTGACACCATTTTCGGCAAGAGCATCGACCCCAAGGGTGCCGACTTCAACCTCAACCAGTCGAAGATCGCCATCGGATCCGGCGGCTTTGCGGGCAAGGGCTACCTCGACGGCACCCAGACCAAGTTGAATTTCGTGCCCGAACAGAGCACGGACTTCATCTTCTGCGGCATCGGTGAAGAGTGGGGATTCGTGGGCAGTGTCGTCCTTTTCATTCTATTTATGTCACTCATCTTGAGGATCATATACTTGGCAGAACGCCACAAGAGCACCTTCGTGCGCGTCTATGGCTACGGCGTTGCCTCTGTCATCTTCTTCCATCTTGTCATCAACATCGGCATGACCATCGGCCTGGTGCCTGTCATCGGCATCCCCCTTCCTTTCATCAGTTATGGTGGCACCGCCCTCTGGAGTTTCACCATCCTGCTTTTTATTTTTATCAGAATCAACGCTGAATAACCTATATCCTAAATTGTTATGACCTCCATCGACGACCTGAGTTTAGAAACCAAGAAAGCCCTTTCCGAATATTTAGTGGATTTCATCACTGAAGAACGTAACGAGCGTTTACTGAGTGTGTTGCAAAATCGTACCCGCCATTTTACGGTGGTTTTGGAGGACCTGTTCCAATCGCAGAACATCAGCGCGGTGATGCGCACCTGCGAGTGCTACGGCGTACAGGACGTCCACATCATCGAAAAGGACTATCTTTTCCATACGCACAGTGCCATCACGATGGGGTCGGACAAGTGGCTGTCGTTGCACAATTACAAGAACGAGCCGGGCAATGTGCAGCGTTGCGCCGATGACCTGCATGCCGCCGGCTATACGCTCGTCGCCACGTTGCCTGCGGAGAACAGCGTCTTCGTCGAGGATCTGCCCATCGACGCCAAGACCGCCTTCTTCTTCGGCACCGAACTCACCGGCCTTTCCGATGAGGCCGTGGCCGTCTGCGACCGCGCCGTCAAGATCCCCATGTACGGATTTACGGAGAGTTTCAATATCTCCAACTCCGTCGCCATCCTCATCTCGCAACTTGTGGAGCGGCTTCACCGTTCCGACGTGCCGTGGCAACTGACCGACGATGAACGTGCCGAACTCTATTTCGAATGGCTCCGCAAGTCGGCCCGCTCCGCCGACGAACTCATTGAGCACTACCTCCGCAATCATCCCGACAAACAATAAACCCGTTGTCATTCCGTTTTCATCTTACCATATTATATGAAAAGAACCCTTTGGACCCTGCTGCTGATTTTCGCCGCCTCTGCCATTTTCGGGCAGACGGCCAAGTATAGCAACGAGTTTCTGTCGCTTGGACTCGGTGCGCGCGGCCTTGCCATGGGCAACACCATGACCGCCATCGCCGACGATGTCACTGCCGCCTACTGGAACCCCGCCGGGCTCTCCAACATGCCCAAACGCTACGAGCTCGGGTTGATGCACGCCGAATATTTCGCCGGCATCGCCAAGTACGACTACGCCGGCGTCGCCGTCCGCATCGACTCCCAATCCACCGTCGGCTTCTCCTATATCCGCTTTGGGGTCGATAATATTATGAACACCACGGAACTGATTGACAACCAGGGAAATGTAGATTATTCGCGCATCACGCTTTTCTCCTCTGCCGACAACGCATTCATGCTTACCTACGCCCACAACTTCAAGCAGGTGAAGGGTTTGTCGCTGGGGGGCAATGTCAAGGTGTTGCGTCGTCGTATCGGCAACTTCGCCGGGGCCTGGGGCTTCGGTGTCGATCTCGGTCTGCACTACGTCAACCGCGGTTGGAACGTCGGGCTGCTCGTCCGCGACGCCACCTCCACCTTCAACGCGTGGAGTTACCACCTTTCGGAGCCCGTCATCGCCGTCTTCGAGGAGACGGGTAACGAGATCCCGAAAAACGGACTTGAACTCACCATCCCCAAGGTGATCATTGGCGGCGGCAAGTACGTGGAGTTGGGCAAGGGCTTCAACGCCACCTTCGCCCTCGACTTCGACTTCACTTTTGACGGGCGCCGGCATTCGTTGATCCGCAGCAACGTGCTGTGCATCGATCCGCACTTCGGCATGGAGTTCGCCTACAAGCGCATTGTCGCCATCCGCGCCGGCATCGGCAACTTCCAGCAAGAACCGGACTTCGACGGCAAGAAGAAGACCACGCTCCAGATTAACCTCGGTATCGGTGTCTGTATCAAGAACATCGTCACCATCGACTATGCCCTGACCGACATCGGAGACCTCTCCATCGCGCAATATTCGCACATCTTCTCCCTGAAAGTCGGCATCGACCGTTTCCGCAAACAGAAAAAAACAGAACCGCAGTTGCCATGAAGTACTATGTCATTGCCGGGGAGGCATCGGGCGACCTGCACGCCTCCAACCTCATGCGTGAGATCAACCGCCTTGACGACGCCGAGTGGCGCTGTTGGGGCGGCGACCTGATGGAAGCCCAGGGCGGACATCTCGTGAAGCATTATAAGGATTTGGCATTCATGGGATTCTGGGAAGTGGCCACGCACTTGCGCATCATTTTGCGAAACATCAAGATTTGTAAAAAGGATATTCTGGCCTACCGTCCCGACATTTTGGTACTGGTGGATTATCCGGGCTTCAACCTCCGCATTGCCGAGTGGGCCAAGCAGCAGGGTTTTAAGGTGGTGTACTACATCTCCCCTCAGATATGGGCTTGGAAGACGGGCCGCGTACACAAGATCAAGCGGGTGTGCGACCATGTGATGCCCATCCTTCCCTTTGAGAAGCAGTTTTATGCCAAATACGGCTATCATGCAGATTACGTGGGACATCCGTTGTTGGATGCTATCCCTGAGGACATCTCCGACAGTCCCGCCGTGCGCGATTTCCGCAAAGTCAACGGTCTTGACGGACGTCCCATCATCGCCATACTGCCCGGCAGTCGCCGACAGGAGATCCTGCGCATTCTGCCGGTGATGTTGCGGGTGGTGGAGCACTATCCCGATTACCAGTTCGTGGTCTCCACGGTGAAGTGGCTGCCCGAGAAGTTGTATGCCGACATCCTGCGCGGGTATGATGTGAAGTGCGTGCTGTCGCAGACTTATCCGCTGGTACTTAATGCGGAAGCCGCGCTGGTGACCTCCGGCACGGCGACGTTGGAGACGGGCATCCTCGGTACGCGGCAGGTGGTTTGCTACAAGACCAGCGGCCTGTCGTACCGCATCGCGCGGGCCGTCGCGAAGGACACCATCCGTTTCATCTCGTTGGTGAACCTCATCCTCGACCGTCCGGCCGTGACCGAGTTGATCCAGCACGACCTCACGGTTGACAAGTTGCGTCACGAACTGGATCTGTTGTTGTATGATGAGGCCACCCGCAGGCGCATTTCCGCCGACTATGCCGAGTTGGTGCAGCGTTTGGGCGGGCGCGGTGCGTCGGCGCGTGCTGCCCAAATTGTCCTCGATTGCGCCAAAAATGGCACCAGCAACTGCATTCCGTAAGGGTGTTCTTTCTAGAAAAACGGGAAGTAATCATTATAAAATACTGTGAATCAATTTTTTATATAATAATAATTTTTTTTTTGAAAAATGGTTGCTGTGAATGTAAAAAATCGTATTTTTGCAACCTCGAAAAGAGACGACAAGGGCCGGTAGTTCAGTCTGGTTAGAATACATGCCTGTCACGCATGGGGTCGCGAGTTCGAGCCTCGTCCGGCCCGCCCTTGAAAAGAGAGACGCAGTTAGCGCCTCTTTTTTTTTGTGCACGAATGGCGCGAATGGTTTGTCTGGACAGTGCTTTTGCTGGAGAGTGGCTTTTTGAAGAAAGATTATCGGGGCAGGGATGTTTTGGCGGGGGGCACCACTAACCAGCGGATGCCGGTGCGGCGCGTGATGAGGATGAAGATGCGGCAGACGATGAGCGCGAACAGAACGCGAAAGATGAGGACGCCGCTGTAGTGGGCGCCGCACGACATCATCAGCAGGGTGTCCTCGATGATACTGTGGCACAGTCCTAAGAATACTAACGAGTAGAGCAGGTCGGCCTGCGACAGTTGCCGCTCTTCCGCCTCCGCCAGGATGATTCCGCCGCCGTAGGCCAGTCCCATCGTCAGTCCGACCAACACGGAGGGCACGGCGTTGATGCCGATGCCGAGGTGTTTCACCAACGGATAGAGGGCTTTGTTGACCCATTGCAGCACCTTGATCTTGTCTAAAATCTTGATTAATAACACCATGGAAAAGACCACGACGAAGATGAGGGCAAAATTGCGCAGTTGGCTGAGCAACCACAGTCCCCAGGTGGCGTCGGGCATGTCGAGGTGGACGATGGGGTGTGAGGGTTCGGCGAGCCAGCCCGTGGAGTGGTAGATGAGGTTGAGCAGCACGCCCGCAAGCAGGGCCATGAAGAAGCGCATGGAGAAGGCGAACCAGAGACGCACGCCGCACTTGCGGGCGACGGTCAGTTCGGCGGGGAAGGTGTGCGCGATCAGCATCACCGTGGTGAGCACCGTGACCTGCGCCACGCTCAATGGCTCCGCTAATGTGGGCAGTAGCGTGAGGTAGGTGAATATGCCGCCATAGACGTTCACCAACAGGGTGACCGCCCACACCAAGCCCATTTCGCCCGGCAGCCCCACCCACTGCATCAACGGCGAGAGCGCGTCGCCGATGTAGGGCATCGCCCCGACCATCTTCAACAGCCGGAACACAAGCGCCACCGGAAACATGATCTTCACCAGCATCCACACCACCTTCGCCGACCGCGTCAGCGAATCCAACAGCATCTCTTTCAGTATTTTGAACATCAGGATACGGGTTTCAGGTGATGAGTTATAGGTTGCGGTTTATAGGGGGTATTCCTTGTTAATCTCTCTCCTCTTTAATCTCTAATCTTTCATTTTTCATTTTTCAAAACTTCCACCAGGCCGTCAGCCGGAAACTGCGCCCCTGCATCGGATAGTTGCGGATGACCTCATAGTGCTTGTCGGCTAAATTCAGCAGTTCCGCCTTCACGCCCACCTCCATCGAATCCTGTTTCTTCCCCACGGAGATGGTGTATTTGCCGGTCACCGACAGACTGTGGTCGGTGTATGGCTCCAGCTCGTTCGCGGCGGTGTTCTGTTGCAGGGCGTACCGTTTGCCCGCCGCCACCATCGTGTAGCCCACCTCTACATACTGGAAGATGCTCATTCCTACACTGATGGAGCCGGAGTGAAGCGGCGTGTAGGGAATCTGGTGACCGTAGGTCTTACTCTCCTTGTCGGTCTTATCGACCGCCTGCTGCAGCGAGTAGTTTCCCGACAGATGGAATCCCCATTTCCCGTTGGATAGGGTGTAGCGGACGTTCGCCGTCGCGTCCAATCCGTACATTTCTACCTTGCCGAAGTTCAGCATGCTCCATACAAACAGGTTCTTACTCGGAATGGCCACGATCTTGTCCTTCACGCGGTTGTAGTAGCTGTCGAGGGTGGCACTTACGGAGATCAATGAGTGTGGCTGTATGGGTTGTTCCGATATTTCGCACGATCGGGAAATCCGTCTGTTGCTTTTTTCGTAGGTGATGCCGACATCGATCTGGTGGGTGTTCTCGGGCCGCAGGTCACGGTTGCCGACTTCGTTGTAATAGAGGTCGTTGAAGGTCGGCAGGCGGAAGATGTTTTTGTAGAAGGCACGCAGGTAGAGTTCTTCGCTCAGGATGGGTTTCACCGAGATACCCGCCGACGGCGTGAAGCGGCTCAGGTTGTTGCCCGCTGTGCCGTTTTTGGCCCAGTTGGCCACGCCGGTGTGCAGCAGGCGCGCGTGCGCCGTCACCCGCTTTGTATTCACCATCGTCGCTATCGTGGTCAGCACCTGTAGCCGTTGTGGGGTGACGAAGTCGTGCAGGTTGGCATTCATGTTGCCGAAAATCAGGTCGTTGGCAAGTGAGAGGACCACGATGCGATGCGGCTGGTAGAGCACGGCATTCGAGAGATAGTACTCGCGCTGGACATAGACGTTGCGTAGGAACCCGTCAGCGTTGAGGTAGTCAGGGTCGTAGTAACGTTGCAGGGCGAAGTTGAACTTGGCATTGACTTGATAGCGCCATTGATTGTTGAAGCGGTGCTGGAAATGTATCTGTCCGAAGGCGTTTTGGTCGCGCAGGCGCTGGCGGCTCTTCGTGTTGTAGAAGACGATGGCGCCCGGCAGTCCGCGTTCCGACTGATAGTAGTAGATCTTGGCCGTCAGCTCCGTTTGAAAACCGAAGTGGGCAAAGAGGTTCTCCTCCAGCGTCAGCACCTTGATGTCGGAGTTGGTGCGTCGCTCGGTGGAGGTGCTGTCGCCAGCGTTGCCGTAGTGGATGGTGAAGGGGTAGTCGCCTTTCGACTGCAAGTAGTTGATGCTGAGTACCGAGGAGAGGGTCGGCTTGTTCCACAAGTTCTTGCGGGGTGTGAAGTAGTTCTTGAAGATGAGGGAAGGGTTGACGAAGCCGAAAGAGCCGCCGGTGAAGTGTAAATCGACGAACACGGGCTTCTTTTCGGGATAGGGTACTCGTTCGGTGTTGATGATGATGGTGCTGGCGCTGGCGGCGGCGCGGGCGGGTACGAAGATGCCGTCATCAGCCCCCGTCACTAAAGCCACCGAGCCGGCATTGCGCAGCGAAAACCGCGACAGGTCGATCTGCCCTGTCTGGCAGTCGCTCACCACGATACCGTCATAACTCACCGCCGTATGCTGGCTGCCAAAACCGCGCACCTGCACCGTCTTCATGCCGCCTACGCCGCCGTAGTCGCGGATGACTATGCCCGAGAAGAGTTTCAACACGTCGGAGACCTGTATGGTCGGCAACGTTGAAATGGTCTTTGCATCAATGCTTTGTATGGGTGCAATGGCTTCCACAGTGGCTGCATTCGGCGATGAGATCACCTCGACTCCCTCCAACATCGTGGTGTCAGGAGTCTGTGCCAGCAGGGTGAGGGGCAGGCAGAAGAGCAACGGGATGAGCAGGCGATGGAAGTGGTGCATGGCGGTCAGGATTTCATTGCTTTCAGCAGGTTTTCGGCTTCGATCATGCGGTCGCGCAGGTCGGCAGCGCGCAGGAAGTCCATCTCTTTCACGGCCGCCTCCATCTGCTTGCGCAACTGTTTGACGCGGTTCTGGAGTTGGTCGGCGTTGAGCAGGTTCACGGGCGACTCTTCGGCGGCCATCGGCTCGGGCAGTCCGCCCGGAGTGTACTCCGTGCCGACGACCTTGCCGCCACTTAGGGCGACGCCGTCCGCTTTCTTCACACTCGTCGGCGTGATATGGTGCAATTCGTTGTATGCTAATTGTTTGGCACGACGGCGCGCCGTCTCGTCAATCGTCGCCTGCATCGATTTGGTGATGATATTGGCGTAGAAGATGACATGCCCGTTGACATGGCGCGCCGCACGACCCGCCGTCTGCGTCAGCGAACGCACGTCGCGCAGGAATCCCTCCTTGTCGGCGTCCATGATGGCCACTAAGGAGACCTCCGGCAGGTCCAGCCCCTCGCGCAGCAGGTTCACACCCACCAGTACGTCGATGGCGCCCGCCCGCAGGTTCTGCAGGATCTCTACCCGCTCCAACGTCTCCACGTCCGAGTGGATGTACTGCGCGCTCACCCCGATGTTGATGAGGTAAGTCGTCAGTTCCTCCGCCATCTTCTTCGTGAGCGTCGTCACCAGCACACGCTCACCACGTTCCACCGTCCGTTCGATCTCTTCCATCAGGTCATCTACCTGATTGTCGGCGGGACGCACTTCGATTTCCGGATCGAGCAGCCCCGTCGGCCGTACCACCTGCTCCACGATCACGCCTTCCGACTGCTCCAACTCAAACTCCGCCGGCGTTGCGCTCATGTAGATGGTCTGCCCTGTAAGTGCTTGGAATTCATGGAATTTTAGCGGACGGTTGTCTAATGCCGCCGGCAACCGGAAGCCATAATCTACCAAGTTCTGCTTGCGCGAACGGTCACCGCCGAACATCGCCCCGATCTGCGACACCGTCACGTGGCTCTCATCAATCACCAACAGGAAGTCGTCGGGGAAAAAGTCAAGGATGCAGAACGGCCGCTCCCCAGGTTTGCGTTTGTCGAAATAGCGCGAGTAGTTCTCAATGCCCGAGCAGTAGCCCAACTCCTTCATCATCTCCACATCGTAGGTTACGCGGTCTTCCAAACGTTTGGCTTCCAAATGTTTACCTATTGACTTGAAATATTTGACCTGTTCACCCAAATCCAATTGGATCTGGCTGATGGCGTCGTTGAGCGAGTCTTGCGAGGTGACGAAGATACTCGCCGGATAGATGGTGAGTTTTTCCTGCTGGCTGATTTTCGCGCCGCTGAGAGCTTCGATTTCAAAAATGTCTTCTATCTCATTATCCCAGAATACGATACGAAAGGCGCTATCGCTGTAGGGCGGAAAGATGTCCACCGTGTCGCCCTTCACGCGGAACTTTGCCGGCTCCAAGTCCAACTCGGTGCGGGAGTAAAGCCCCGCCACGAAGGCAAGCAGCAAACTGTCACGTTCGATGGTCATGCCGCGGTGGATGTTGATGACGTTTTTGGCGAAGTCGTCGGGGTTGCCGATGCCGTAGATGCATGATACAGAGGCGACCACGACAATATCGCGACGGCCTGAGAGCAGTGCGCTGGTGGTGCGCAACCGCAGTTTCTCAATCTCATCGTTGATGGAGAGGTCCTTCTCGATGTAGGTGTTGCTCACGGGCAGGTAGGCCTCCGGCTGGTAGTAGTCGTAGTAGGAGACGTAGTATTCGACGGCGTTGTCGGGAAAAAACTGCTTGAACTCGTTGTAGAGTTGCGCGGCGAGGGTCTTGTTATGACTCAAAATCAGGGTGGGTCGGTTCACTTCCGCCAGCACATTGGCGATGGTGAAGGTCTTGCCCGAGCCGGTGACGCCGAGGAGCACCTGCGCCTTGTCGCCGCGGTTGAGCCCGTCCACCAACTGCCGGATGGCTTCGGGTTGGTCGCCCGACGGGGAAAAATCAGCGTGTAGTTGGAAGTTCATGGAGTGGGTTGTTCGTAGTTGTTTTATTGATAAATGGATAATTATGGATTACCACTTTACGATTTTCTGCACGGTGGCGCGCCCTTGCGCATCGGTGAGCCGAAGCAGGTAGGCGCCGGCAGGGTGGGGGAAGTTTTGCGAAAGATGGGTGGTGCCGGCGCCGACGGACCGCTCATCGCGTTGCAGTAAACGCCCGTCGATGCCGAAAAGTTCAAGCGAGAGCCGCTCGTCGTGCGCGAAGTGCGTCGTCAGCAGCAGTTGCTCGCCGACGGGATTCACCACACTCACGGGCAGGGAGAGCACAGCGTCTTCCACCGCCAGTGTGGCGTCAAGTTGGTACTCTAAAATCACCGGCAGGTGGTCCGACATGTTGTAGAGCGCGTTGGCGATGACCGAGGAGACGCAGGTGTTCGTCGGGTCGATGATGGAGCCGTTGCGCCGGATGCCATCCTGTCCGAATGCCTGATAAGTGCTTGGAAGACAGTGTATCTTGGAATATCCGTTGAGAATGAACTCGGAGACGAGGATGAAATCGAAGCGGTTGTCCATGCCGCCGCCGGAGAAACAGTAGTTGGAGCCGCCGGCGTGGGTCGATTGGGTGAAAATGTCGGCGAACTCGGGGTTGTTGTACCACTCGCCTTCGCGGTCGATGGGGTCGTAGAAACGCACCAATGGGTTGGCATGGTGGACGAAGTGCTGGTAGGCCGGTTCGGAGGCGTTGTAGATGTTGAAGTCGCCGCAAAGCACGTAGTTGTCAGCCCGCCCGATGCTCACCAAGCGGTTCATCAGTTGCTGTGCTTGCGCATAGCGGGTATCTTCGTAGCCGTTGCCCGCCTTGAGGTGGCAAACGATGAAGGTGATGAAGGCAGTGTCCCCCTGCGCCAATTCCCGCGAACGGTAGTACATGCGGTAGGCATTGAAGTAGGTGCCGCTGGTGGTGACATGGAAAGTGCTGTGCAACATCAACTTGCGGGTGTCGTAGAAAAGGCCGTTGCAGATGGAGATGGAGGTGCTGGGATTCGCCGGCGACGACACGAAGGCGAAGTAGTCAATGCCGTCGGTGTTGAGCACGTTGTCAAGAATGCGTTGTGAATAGACGTTCCCCTTCCCCAACTCGTTCACCGTCAACACGTCCGGCATGATCTCCTTCACGATCCGCTTGAATGCCTGATCCTTTGTGTTCAGGTTGTTTGTGCTGGCGTTGCAGTCGTCTGGCCCGTTTTCGGTATAGTACATCAGATTGTAGTGCATGTGGCGGATTCCGTCAGCAAACACACGTGCTGATATGGTATATAAAATACTGAATGTCAATAATATATAAAACAACTTCCTCATAAGGAGGGCATTAAGAATGAAATGACAAAAGTACGATTTTTTTTAAGATGATGGGGGCGTTCGATGGGTGCCTTTTTTTCATTCTATGACTACAATATAATATTGTATTACGTCGTTTCATTAAAAACATAATTACAAACAAAATTAAACCCAAGAAAATGAAACGTAAAAGCAGACCTTTTCTCAAAGTTTTGATCATTGTGGGCATCATTCTGGTAATGCTCTTGCCTGCCCAGTTGATTCTACACGGTGTCATTTGGGAACGCGAGGAACTTCGCGATTCCGCAGTGTCAGAAGTCTCTGAGAGTTGGGCCGGTACGCAGAGATTGACAGGACCATTCATCACCATTCCATACACAGTGGAGCTTCTGTCGGCAGACGATGACAAGGTCGTAGAGGAGACCCGCTATCTGCACATTATGCCGGAAAACATGAAGGTGCAGGGAAATGTGCAAACGCAAGAGTTGCATCGCAATATCTATGATGTAACTGTTTACAATTCAGATATTAAGATAACCGGTAACTTCGGGAATGTCAACTATCATGGGATACCTATGGAGGAACTGCAGTTTGACAAGGCCACGGTGACGATGGGCATCAGCGACTTGCACGGCTTGGAAGAGCGGGTGGTGCTGAACTTGGGGGACTTGAAGTGCAATATGGAGTCCGGGGTCCAGTATCCCATTAGCAGTCATGGACTTCATGCCGATGTCCAACTCACGGATTCCCTTCTTGAGAACCTGCCCTTCTCGGTTCATTTGTCGCTCAAGGGCGCCAAGAGCATGGATTTCTGTCCTGTGGCAGGGGCTACCGAAATTTCTGTCAAGTCCGACTGGCCGGATCCGAGTTTCAAAGGCAACTACATCCCTTCCGATCGACAGGTTTCCAAAGACGGATTCACCGCACAATGGAAAGTGCTGGATGTCAACCGCACTTTCCCGCAGTCGTGGGTGGGCGACAGATATGAGCTCTTTACTTCGGACGACAAATGCGGAATTGACTTCCTGCAGTCCGCCGACAATTACCAAAAGGTCAATCGGAGTTTGAAATACTGCGCTCTGTTCTCCATCATCACTTTCGTGGTGTTGTTTTTGGTGGAGATTTTGAAGAAGAAGTTGATCCACCCTATTCAGTATCTCCTGATCGGTGTGGCTCTCGTGATCTTCTACACGCTGTTGCTCTCTATTTCCGAGTACCTCTCCTTCAACGTCTCCTATCTGATTGCCGCAGTGTCCATTGTCTTGATGCTCACGCTCTATGCCCGAGGTGTGCTGCAGTCGTGGCCGTTGGCCTTCTTAGTGGGAGGCATCTTGGCTGTTCTTTACGGCATCCTATTCACTATCATCCAGTTGCAGGCCTACGCTTTGCTGGTGGGCAGCATCTTCATCTTCTGTGTCCTCGCCATCGTGATGTTCATCTCGCGTAAGATCAACTGGTACAATATCCGCGGCGACAAAGAGGATTCTCTGGACGGCAATGTGCAGGTGAAGGATTGAAGTTGAAAGCTTAAAGTTGAAAGGGGGAGGTTAAAGGTTAGCGTATAGGGTGATAAATCATCTCCATAACCTTAAACCTCCTCTTTCCCCTATAACCTGAAATCTATAATCTACTGTAACTCGGCGAAAAGGTATCACCCGCGTGCACGTCGCCCGTGGTGATGCCTTTTTTCAGCCAGCGGGCGCGCTGCTCGGAGGTGCCGTGGTTGAATGACTCCGGCGTGACATAGCCCCGGGCACGTTTCTGCAGATAGTCGTCGCCGATGCGGGCCGCGATGGACAGTCCTTCATCCACGTCGCCCTCTTCCAACGAGTTGAACATCTCGTTGTCCCAGTGCGCCCACACTCCGGCATAGAAGTCGGCTTGCAACTCAAGGCGGACACTGATCTGGTTACTCTCCTTCTCGCTTACGCGGCTCATCAGGTTATGTGCCTCCGTCAGCGTTCCCAAGAGATACTGCACGTGGTGCCCGACTTCGTGCGCGATGACATAGGCATAGGCGAAGTCACCCGCGCTGCCGAGTTGCTCCTCCATGGTCGAGAAGAACGACAGGTCGATATAAACGCATTGGTCGGCGGAGCAGTAGAAAGGCCCGGTGGATGCGTTGGCCCCGCCGCAGCCCGACTGCACATGATCGTGGAAAAGCACTAATTTGGGCGGCACGTAGGTCTTGCCCATCTTCTTGAACTCGGCCGTCCACACGTCTTCCGTGCCGGCGAGGATCTGCTTGGTGAAAATGGCTAAGGAGTCCTCTTCGGCGCTGGGGGTGTAGGTGGTTTCTGTCCCCGATTGCTCGCTGAGATTCTGCAGCAGCGACAGCGGGTTCTTCCCCATGAGCAGGGCGACGATGATGGCGATGACGATGCCGCCGCAGCCGATGCCCGCGCCGATCTTTCTTCCTCTGTGGTCCAAAACGTTGGTGCTTTCTCTTCTTCCGGATAAATTCATGATGGTAAAATTGGTCTTGCAAAAGTACGATTTAAATCGAGATGTGTGACGTGGAAATCCCGAATGTCCATCCTATGTTACAGAAAAGCGCCTACAGGGGAAAATCTCACTGCAGGCGCCCTTTGGACAATCTCAAAAATGGTTACCGAATCACCGTGACAGTGCCTACGAACTCTTTCGGCACGCCGTCCATGGTGTTGGTTTGGATGACATACACGTACGCCGCCACCGGCACGGGCTTGCCGTGGTCGGTGCCGTCCCATCCCTGTGTGAGCGAAGTCGTACGGAAGATCATGCGGCCGTTGCGGTCGAACACGGTGCAGACGTAGTTGCTCTCATCGACGCCTTCTCCGAGCGGACGCCAGATTTCGTTCATGCCGTCGCCATCGGGGGTGAAGGAGTTGGGGATGTAGAAGTAGAAAGGCTTCTGTACGGATACATAATGCGTTACGGAATCCATGCAGCCGAAGTCGGAAGTGACCCATTGTGTCACGTTGTAGATGCCGGAGTGGGTGTAGGTGTGGATGGGCGACGGCTCGTCCGACGTGTTGGCATTGGACCATTGGTCATCGAAGTCGTAGATCCAACTGGCTGCGTTCTCGGAGAAATCGAGGAACTGCACGTCAACGGAACCTTCCTCCAAGAAGTTGAGGTAACTCTCTGGCGAGAAGGCAGCGAGGGGTGACGGGTGTACGATGATCTCCGTTTCGGCGGACGCCTGACAGCCCACCTCGTCGCTCACGGTGAGCGAGTATGTGGTGGTGACGGGCGGGGTGACGGTGATGGAACGCCCGGTACCTCCCGTGTTCCAACGATAGACGGCATACTCGTTTTCACTGGTGATGGTGGCCGGGTCGCCGGCGCAGATCTCAGCGGGATCGCGCAGGAACGTCGGCTCGGCGATGGTCGCCACAGCATATACGGTGACGCTGTCGCTGCGGGTGCAACCGTTCGGATAGGTCGTGGTGACTGCGTAGGTGGTGACCACGTCTTCAGGTACAAGTGTGAAGGAGGCCACCGTGTCGCCGGTGTTCCATACATAGGAGACCACATCTTCGGAGGCGGCGGTGATGGTCACCGCCTCTTCGGGACAGAGGGTGTCCTTGGATGCGAAGACATGCAACTCGGGACGCTCGTTGTTGACGGTGACATGGCAGACGTTGGTGATGTCAAAGAAGTCGCCGTTGCAAGCGGTATAACGCAGACGGGCGGTGTAGTAGGTGGTCTCTTCCGGAGCGACGGTGAGCAGGTCTCCGTGTCCGAGTACCTGTCCATTGGCGGAGGTGTCGGTGCCGAGGTACCAGGTGACGTCATAGCTGGGCTGGCCGGTCGGCATGAAGCGCCATGCCTCTTGGTGGGCGGTCCACGGACCGGTGTTTCTACCCGGAGGCGTGATACCCGCCGTGCCGTCGAAATTCTGCAAGCCGATTACGCCATTGCCGTCGTTCCAACTGGTGCAGGTGGGCGCGTCACGCACATAGATGTCGATGATATTGGTGCCTTCATAGAGGACGATCATGGTGGAGAAAGTACGGATCTCGGTGCAGGAAAATAATTTGATGTTGTTGAAACTCAATACGTAACTTCTGCACGGATATTGTCCCAGTACGCCCTCGAAGATGCCGCCGTCGCCGGTGGTCGGGACATAGTCGCTGGTGGAGGGGTAGATGTCTCGGTAGCAGGCGAAGATGGTGTTGGGGAAGAGACTGGTACTTGGGATGCTCTCATCGTATGACCACGCGCAACTGTTGCCGGCGACGCTGGTGTTAAAGGTGGCCACGGAGTTGGCACCCGCCACGATTTGGTTGTAAGTGTGCCCGTAGTAACAGAAGGTAAAGGGCAAGTTGACAACAGAACTCCAGGTGTCGTCGGTAGCGTTGGCGAAGATGCGGTTGCCATCGGTGAAGCCGTAAGGCGGAGCATAAGGGATGGAGAAGACGAAGTAGTCGTCGGCTTCTACGGCCGTTGCCAGCACGTTGGCGCAGAGGGTGACATCCTGCTGGGTGGCGCAGTCGAGCATGATCTCAGGGTTGTTGGTACCCAACTCGGCCGGGGTGACCGACGGACAGCCGTCCGCCTGGCAGTCCATGACGGCGACGGTGGTGCTGGCGATGAGTTCGCAGCAGGCCGGGTCGGCGGGCGTGGCGGTGACGGTGTATTCGGTTGTCACGTCAGGGCTGACGTGGATGGTCGTGCCAGAGGCCATGGTGCTCCAGAGGTAGGTGTATTGGCTGCAACTGCCCGAGACCGTGAGGTTGGCGGTGACGGTGACGTCTTGGTTTTGGCCGATGCAGTATCCTGCCGGGTTGGCGGTGACGTTGAGGCGTGTGCCGGAGATCTCGGCGGTGACGCGCACGGTCTTGGCGCAGCCGAGGCTGTCAACGACACGCACACGATAGACGGTCGTCTCCTGCGGTGAGGCGGTGACGGTAGGACCGTCGGTGGTGTTCAGACTCTCGCCGGGCGACCAGGTGAAGGTGTAGTCTCCGCCGGCGCCGCCCGTGGCCGTTGCGGTAAAGGTGGCGCTGGCACCCTGGCAGAGAATGACCGATGCGGGAGTGACCTCCACGACCGGCTGGTCGCACGGTACGCAGGCCTGAATGCAAATGTTGTCAACCGCCGCCGGAGGCGCCGTGCCCACGGAACCGTCGTTGTGCCAGTAGAAATAGAGGTTGCATAACTGACCGGAATACTCCACGTTGTCCAAGGTGATTTCGAAGTGCTGCCAAGTGTTTGACATGTTGAACTTGACGGAGGTGGTGGTGGGGTTGGTGAACTGGAGCGCACCTGCAGGAGCCGTGGCGCTGCCCGCGGTCACAGTGGAGGATGCGGGCGCAAGATAGACGTACATGTAGTCGCAACAACTCTCACCGTAGGACTTCCAGTCGAAACTGATGACGAAGTCCTCATCGCATTCCGGAAATTCGATCTCCTTGTAGGCCCACGAGTCGGATAACGTGTTGGAGTAGGTGTTCGGCGGCGTGGTGGAGGTGGCGTTGTCGGAGACGTACAGCGAGTACTGGCCGCCGTTGTTGGTGGCCGTGCCGATGGTCCACTTGTTGGTCTGGCTGCCGTTGACGAGTGTCCACTCGGCGCGGCCGGCGGCCGTCTCAAAGTCGTCACAGTCCTGGTTGCAGTCGCCCACCTCCACGGTATGGGTGGCGGTGAGGGTGCAGCAGTCGCCGCCGACGGGCGTGGCGGTGACGGTATAGGTGGTGTTCTGCTGCGGCACGTCGGTGGAGATGGCGCCGCTGGGACCGTTGCTCCACTGGTAGGTGTAGTTGGAGCAACTGCCCGACACATTCAGGTCGGCGTTGAGGGTGACGGGGTCAGTGCCACGGCAATAGACGGCGGGAGACTGGGTGATGGAGAGGGTGGTGCCGGAGATCTCCACGGGAACGCGGACGCTCTTGGCGCAGTCGGCGCCGTCGGTGACACGCAGGGTGTAAGTGGTGGTGGTCTGCGGCGAGGCGGTGACCGTGGTGCCGGTGGTGGTGTTCAGACCGGTGGCGGGCGACCACTCGAAGGTGTAGTTGCCGGCGCCGCCCGTGGCCGATGCCGTGATAGTGACGCTCTCACCCTGGCATAAGACCGCCGACTCGGGAACGACGTTCACGACCGGCTGGTCGCACGGTATGCAGGCCTGGATGCAGACGTTGTCGATGGCCGCCGGCGGCTGCGTGCCCACGGATCCGTCGTTGTGCCACAGGAAATAGAGGCGCTTGATCTGTCCGGAATAGGTGGCGCTGGCCAAGGTGTATTGGACGTGCTGCCAGGTGCTCTGGACGTTGAAGTTCGTAGAGTTGAGCAGGGTGCTGCCTGTGGGCTGGGTGGTGCTACCTGCGGTGACGGCGACGGGATCACCGATATATACCTTGATGTAGTCGCAGCAACTCTCGCCGTATGCTTTCCAGTCGAAACTGAGTTCGTAGTCTTCTTCGCACTCCGGAAATTCGATGTCCTTGTAAGCCCACACGTTGGAGGCACTGGAGATGGTATAGTTGTTGGCGGGTGAGGCGGCGGTGGGGTTGTTGGAGATGTAAAGCGAGTACTGGCCGCCGTTGTTGACGGCGGTGCCGATGACCCACTGGTTGGTCTGGCCGCTGTTGACGAGTGTCCACTCGGCGCGGCCGGCGGCCGTCTCAAAGTCGTCGCACTCCTGGTTGCAGTCGCCCACCTCCACGGTATGGGTGGCGGTGAGGGTGCAGCAGTCGCCGCCGACGGGCGTGGCAGTGACGGTATAGGTGGTGTTCTGCTGCGGCACGTCGGTGGAGATGGCGCCGCTGGGACCGTTGCTCCACTGGTAGGTGTAGTTGGAGCAACTGCCCGACACATTCAGGTCGGCGTTGAGGGTGACGGGGTCAGTGCCGCGGCAATAGATGGCGGGGGACTGGCTGATGGAGAGGGTGGTGCCGGAGATCTCCACGGGAACGCGGACGCTCTTGGCGCAGTCGGCGCCGTCGGTAACACGCAGGGTGTAGGTGGTGGTGGCCTGCGGCGAGGCGGTGACCGTGGTGCCGGTGGTGGTGTTCAGGCCGGTGGCTGGCGACCACTCGAAGGTGTAGTTGCCGGCGCCGCCCGTGGCCGATGCCGTGATAGTGACGCTCTCACCCTGGCACAAGACCGCCGACTCGGGAACGACGTTCACGACCGGCTGGTCGCACGGCACGCAGGTGAGTATGCAGATGTTGTCAATGGCCGCCGGCGGCTGCGTGCCCACGGAGCCGTCGTTGTGCCACAGGAAATAGAGGCGCTTGATCTGTCCGGAATAGGTGGCGCTGGCCAAGGTGTATTGGACGTGCTGCCAGGTGTTCTGGACGTTGAAGTTCGTAGAGTTGAGCAGGGTGCTGCCTGTAGGCTGGGTGGTGCTACCTGCGGTGACGGCGACGGGATCGCCGATATATACCTTGATGTAGTCGCAGCAACTTTCGCCGTATGCTTTCCAGTCGAAACTGAGTTCGTAGTTGTCGTCGCACTCCGGAAATTCGATGTCCTTGTAAGCCCACACGTTAGAGGTGCTGGAGATGGTGTAGTTGTTGGCGGGTGTGGCGGCGGTGGGGTTGTTGGAGATGTAAAGCGAGTATTGGCCGCCGTTGTTGACGGCGGTGCCGATGACCCACTGGTTGGTCTGGCCGCTGTTGACGAGTGTCCACTCGGCGCGGTCGGCGGAGGTCTCGAAGTCGTTGCAGAGGTTGGTGCAGTTGGCCGGACTGATGGTGATGGAGTTGGTGGCGGTACAGCAGCCGGCCGCCTCGGCGGTGACGGTGTAGGTGGTCTCAGAGGCGGGGGCGACGGTGATGGTGGGGCCGGTCATGCCGTTGCTCCAGGTGTAGGTGTAGTCGCTGCAGGCGTCGCAGGAGACGATAGCTTGCCAACCGTCGTAGCAGACACTGCCGTCGGAGGTGAATTTCACGGTGATGCTGGCACCGGTGGAGGTGAAGGTGGCGTTGCCGTTGACGGTGCTCAACAGACCGTAGTGCAGTTGGGTGCCGCCGGTGCCGACGCCGTCGTAGATGGTGATGTAGTCGCAGCAGGTCTCGCCATTAGCCGACAGGAAGGTGATGGTGACGGGCGCGTTGGAGTTGGAGGTGAAGGTGTGGATGTAGCTCTCGGAGGTGTTGTAGTTGCCGTTCGGACCGCCCGAGTCGTAGAAACAAATCGCCTGGCCGCAGGTGACGGTCGTCGTCGTATTGCTGATGTTCACGCTTTGTGCGCAGTCGCCCGGAGCCGGACCGTTGGTGCTGGCCGTCAATGTCACCTGGTCGCCGGTGCAAACCATGCCCGTCGGACCGCTGATGCTGACGGAACACTGGCCGAAAGCGCTGTAGATTCCTGCCAAAAAGAGTAGGATGAATGTGAGGAGCGACTGTCTCATAGTATTGATATTCAGTATTTTAATATTGTTTTTATCTAAGTTGCAAAAATGGATTATCCGTTGCAAAGATACAACTATTTTTGCCCCGAAACTCCATTCTCATATACAATATATTATAAAAAATGTTGCCCCTATTGAAATTTCTTGTACTTTTGCAATTCCAAATTTGAAGGATGAAGATATTGGTCGTTTTGTCAAGGTTCCCATACCCGCTGGAGAAGGGCGACAAGTTGCGCGCCTACCACCAGTTGCGCGTGCTGTCGAAAAGTCACGACCTTTACCTTGTCAGCTTGACGGAGGATGAGGTGGGGGAGGAGGCGCTGGCGCGGGTGCGTCCCTTCTGCAAGGAGATGCACGTGGTGCCGCTGCCGTGGATCTGGCGACTGTGGCATTCCGTCGGGACTTTCTTCCGCGGACTGCCCTTCCAGTGCGGCTATTTTTACAACAACAAGGCCCAGCGCGTCATCGACGAGGTGGTGCAACGGGTCCGCCCCGACCGCATCTACTGCCAGATGGTGCGCGTGGCCGAGTACGTCCGCTATACCGACATCCCCAAGACGCTCGACTATCAGGATGTATTGTCGAAGGGAATGCAGCGTCGCGCTGACAACGCGCGTTTCCTGAAACGCTGGTTCTTCCGTTCCGAAAGCCGGCGGCTGCAACGGTATGAGAGCGACATCTTCTCCGACTTCGACGAGAAAGTGATCATCACCGAGGTCGATCGTGACCTGATTCCGCACCCGCAGAGCGAGCAGATCCATGTGGTGCCCAACGGAGTCGATTTCGATCAGTACAGCCGGCGCGACTGCGAGCGGAACTACGACCTGATCTTCGCGGGCAACATGGGCTACGCCCCCAACGTGGAGGCAGCGCAATATTTGGTGCGTGAGGTGATGCCGCTGTTGTGGCGGAAGTTCCCCGACCTGACGCTCGCCCTCTGTGGTGCCAAGCCCGACGCCGCCGTGCGCGCCCTCCAGAGCCGCCGCGTCATCGTTACCGGCTGGGTCGATAGCATGGCCGACTACTACGCCCAATCGCGTATCTTCATTGCCCCGATGCACTTGGGCACTGGCCTGCAAAACAAGTTGTTGGAAGCCATGTCGATGAATCTTCCCTGCATCACCTCCCCGCTCGCGGGTCGCCCGTTGAAGGGGGTTGAGAGCGGCAGGGAGATCCTCATCTGCAATACCGCCACCGGATTCGCGGAGGCAGTGGAGATGCTGCTGAAAAATCCCGAGGCCTACGAGCGCATCGCCCGAAACGGGCATGAGTTCGTGCGCGCCCGCTACAACTGGGAGACCGTCAACCAGCGGTTGGCGGAGATCATCACGCGGTAGTTAGAAAGTGTAACGCGCGCTGACGTTGAAGAAGTTGTAGTCGAACAGAATGTACGGATCGTGATGCCGGTTGGAGAAGAGAAAGAAGCCCGGACGGGCATCGACCTGCAGTGCCAGCGGGATGTTGGCGAATTTGTACTCCGCCCCGCCGAAGGCGTTGACGCCGAACACGAAGTTGGCGTGCCCGTAGTAAATGGTGTGGTGAATGTGCGGCAGCGAGAAGCCGATGTTGGCGCCTCCGCCGATGAACCAGTAGAAGCCGTTCCCACAGGCCTGCTCGTACATGAAGTTGGGATTGAACGAGAGAACCACTGGAATGCCGCCGTTGAGGTAGTCGCCGATGAAACGGTAGCCGAGGTCCAGCTGGATGCCGAAGTGGTTGGTGGGGAAAGTCTTGAAACTTACGCCGTTCATGAAGCCGATGGTGCCGCCGATGGCGTTGTTGTAGGGGGCGGCGTCATGGCGCGTCTGCGCCAAAGCACCTGTGCAGGAGAGGATGACCAACAGGCAAATGGCTAAAAATCTCTTTTTCATAATCGCATATTTTTTGTACATTGCAAAGATACGTCTATTAAATCCCGGTTTTTTTGATTTTTTTATTATTTATAAACATTCTTATTGGATAACTTTTATTATTTTTGCGGCGCAAAATTTTGAAAACTCGAGAAATAGTAGAAACAATATTATTCACCTTAAAACAATAATTTATGAAGAAACTTTTATCCCTTGTGGTTGTCGCTCTGTTGACCTCCTTCGCGGTCCAGGCGCAAAACGAGCAGTTCGTCTCTACCACGCCGAGCAACAAGAACGTGGTTCTGGAGGAGTACACCGGTATCAACTGCGGTTACTGCCCTGATGGTCACAGAATCGCCAACCAGATTATGGCCGCTCATCCCGACCGTGTGTGCGTCATCAACGTCCATGCTGGTGGTTATGCCGCCAACACCTACACCACCCAGTTCGGTAACGCCTTGGCCAACCAGACTCAACTTGACGGCTATCCGTCCGGTACGGTCAACCGTCACGTCTTCTCCGGTGGCATCACGGCCATGGGCCGTGGCGACTGGAGCAGTGCCGCCAACACTATCCTCGGACAATCCTCCCCGGTGAACATCGCCGCCCGTGGTACCCTCGACTGGTCCACCCGCGAACTGAATATCACTGTGCAACTTTATTACACTGCCAATGAAGCCAACGCCACCAACAAACTCAACGTGGCCATCCTTCAGGATAATGTCATCGGCAGCCAGTCGGGCGCTTCCTACAACCCCGACCAGCAAGTGGGTAGCCAATACCGTCACATGCACATGTTGCGTCACCTCATCACTGGCCAGTGGGGCGAGGACATCACCACCACCACCGCCGGCAGTTTCGTCGAGAAGAACTACACTTACACCATCCCCGCTGCTCTCGGCAGCCCCAACGCCATCCAGGCCAAACTTGAAGACCTCCAGTTCGTCGCCTTCGTCGCCCAGGGCCAGCAGGAGATCCTCACTGGCTGTCATGTTGAGATCGAGAACATCAACATGCCCGCCCTCAACCCGCGCCTTGACAGAATCGCCTACAGCGAGACCTTGGATTGCACCAATCAGGTTGCTGTGATCGCTACCGTCTCCAACATCGGTACCGATCCGATCACCTCCCTCACCTTCCAGTACAGCGTCGCCAACGGCACGCCCATGACCTATGACTGGACCGGCAACATCGCCTCCATGGACAACACTGAGATCCAACTGCCCGCCTTCGAGATCACCACCAACACCAACCAGCAGGTGAGCGCCAGCATCACCGCCGCCAACGGCACCGCATTCTCCGGCGATGCTTCCAATGTCACTATCAAGAAGACCGTGGCTGAAGGTGGTGGCGCTATGACTCTCAAGATCAAGACAGACCAGTATGCCTCTGAGACCTCTTACAAGATCTTCGGACCCAACAACAATGTCGTCCAGCAGAGCAGCAGCTTCACCAACAGCACTGTCAACGAGTTCGCCTTCGCTCCCTCCGAAACCGGCTGCTATCGCGTGCAGGTGAAAGACTCCTACGGCGACGGCATCTCCGGCGGTTACATCCGTCTCTATGACGCCAACAACGTCATGCTCTTCAACATCTCTGGCACCAGTTTTGCCTCCGAAGTCAACGCCATGGTCTATGTCGGCACGGTCGATATCAACGAGGCCAGCATGGAGAACACCCTCATCTTCCCCAACCCGGCCACCGACTTCATCAACATCCAGGGCAACAGCACCATCCAGCAGGTTGAGGTCTTCAACCTCGAAGGCCAGCGCGTCGCCGTTGAGACTGGCAATGTCAACCGTATCTCCGTCAGTGGCCTCGCCACGGGCATGTACATCCTGAAGGTGACTGCCAACGATGGCGTCCACACCTACAAGGTGAGCAAGAGATAACGTTGGATTCTGACATCCTAAAAAAGCATCGGAGCAATCCGATGCTTTTTTTTTGCCATGGTTGTAAAAAAAGAAGACCCCGCTTCGGAAAAGCGGGGTCTTCACCAGTCATTATGAAAACAAAATCACAGGTTGTTGATTTTCTTCATCAACCCGGACTTAAGGTTTGCGGCTTTGTTTTTGTGGATGATGCCCTTCTTCGACAGTTTGTCGATCAGGGAGACCACCTTCGGGAGCTGCTGCTGGGCTTCGCTCTTGTTCTCAACCATTCTGATGTCTCTCAATGCGTTACGCATCGTTTTGGCATAGTAACGGTTGGCTAATCTCTTGCTGTTGTTCGCTCTGATTCTCTTTAATGCTGACTTGTGGTTTGCCATTTTTCTACTCTATTTTTCTTTTCGATTATATCTGATGTGGTTTTCAAAATTTCGGGCTGCAAAAGTACAACTTTTTTTTCAATCTCAAAGTTTATTTTAAAAAAAAGAAAAAAAAGAAGTAAAGTCGGAATATTCAAGTAATTAGAACAACGTAACGATATTTTCGCTATTTTTGCGCCTGAAATCAAATGGGAGCCATGATCCGGTTTTACACACACGAAGAGATTGACCCAGTGCGGTGGGGGAGTTGCGTAGCGGCCTCGGGGGCTTCGACCCTGTTTGCCGACTACGACCTCCTGACGTTGTCGAATCCGCAGTGGGGCGCGCTCGTGCTCGACGACTATGCGGCGGTGATGCCGTTGCCGTGGCGGCGCAAGCATCTCGTGTCGTATGTCTTCAACCCCTTCTTCCACTCCCGTCTCGGCGTCTTCGCTCCCGCGCCGCCCTCCGCCGCGCTGGTGGCCGAGTTCGTCGCCGCCATCCCGAAACGGTTCGTGTCGGTCGATCTCAACCTCAACGAGGAGAACTCCGCCGCGCGGCTCTCCGTCGCGACGGGCGAGCAGGTGTCGCACCGGCTGTCGCTGTCGGCCGACTATGACATGTTGTGGCAGGGCTACGGCAGCAACCACAAGCGCAACGTCAAGGCGGCGCGGGCGCATTTGCCACAACTCGACCCCGCCGTGCCCGTGTCCGACATCATCGCGCTCTTCCGCCACAACCGCGGCCGCGACGCCGGCATCCGCATGTTCGATGCCGACTATGCCGCCTTCGAGCGGCTCTGCGCCTACACCGCCGACCGCGGATGGCTCACCGTCTGGGGCGCGCGCGACGACGACGGCACCCTCCTCGCCGGCGCCGTGTTCCTGCGCGACGGCAACCGCCACTGGTTCTGGTTCTCCGGCCGCGAAGAGGCCCGCGCCGACCGCAAAGCCATGTTCTTCCTCATGGACGAGTTCATCCGGCAAAACGCCGGCACCGCCACCCTCCTCGACTTCAACGGCTCGCGCAATCCCAACGTCGCCCGCTTCTATGCTGGCTTCGGCGGCGAGCGCTTCACCTTCCCGGCCCTGCATTTCATCAACAGCCGCGCCGCCATGCCCTTCGTCCGCATCTACCAGAAGCTGAAACGATAACATCTTTTCCCGAAACAACCAAACAATATTATATACTATGAAACAGATTCGTAACCTTGGTTTGGAAAACTCCATCTTCAACCAGTACATCGCCGAACTGCGCGACGAGATCATCCAGAAAGACCCCATTCGTTTCCGCCGCAACCTGGAACGGTTGGGCGAAATCTTCGCCTACGAGATCAGCAAGACCTTCACCTATCACCCTGTGGAGGTGACTACTCCGCTTGGCACCAAGACGATGCAGTTGATGCAAGAGCAGCCCGTGCTGGCCACCATCCTCCGCGCCGGCCTGCCGCTGCACCAGGGGATGCTCAACATCTTCGACCACGCCGACAACGCCTTCATCTCCGCCTTCCGCAAGCACTATCCCGACGGCAGTTTCGACATCCAGGTAGGTTACATGTCCTCCCCCGACATGGAGGACCGCGTGCTGATCCTCTGCGACCCGATGCTCGCCAGCGGGCAATCGATGGTGTGCGCCTACAACGACATCCTGGCGCAGGGCAAGCCGAAATACATCCATGTGGTGTCGGTCATCGCCAGCACTTTCGGCGTGCAGTACCTCCACGACAACCTGCCCGACACCGACTGCACCATCTGGTTGGGAGCGGTCGATGACGAACTGACGGCGCAGTCGTACATCGTGCCCGGGTTGGGTGACGCGGGCGATCTCGCGTACGGGTGCAAGACCGACTCCGTGCTGTAAGTCCGCGAATGCCTTAGTCGGACGATGGCCTTTTGTGCGCTGCGTTACTGGTGAATGAAAAGCCGGTTCGTGTTCGCGGCGCGGATGATGTATGCGCCTGGAGCATACGTCGATAGGTCGATAGTGGTTTCTGTTCCGTTGAATTCTGTGGCATAGAGCCGCTCGCCGTTGGCGTTCAAGAGTTCAATGTATGTGCAAACAGGTGCGGGAAATCTCACCGTGACGAACTCCGATGCGGGGTTGGGAAAAACGATGAAGCCGGGATCGGTTTGGGCCTCATGGATGCCGGCCAACCCATGGGCGTTGCGTGCCCGGGAAAATTCGGACGTGTTGTGTTGCGGGTCGATTGTCAAGGCGGTATAATAATCCTCCTCCCTCCCGTCAAGGAGCATTACCGACCAGCCCCCGAACATATCGGGGGTGGCGGAGCAAAGGTAGGTCATGCCTTCCCCGAAACCAGTCGGATCTGGATCGGATTTATATATCTGTATCTCACATTGTTGTGGATTGCGTGTATCCACTACGCCCACGATTCGCATCGCTCCGCATGACAACCCCACCCCCGTTATTTCAGGATAGTTCAGCAGGCCGTTGGCGCCTTCGTCGTCGTCACCTTCGTCGTTGGCGTTGACACCCGGGGCGAAGAGGTCGATGGCCAATCCCGCATTCTGGTAAAACGAGTTGCCGCTGATGAGGTTCTGCGTACACTCATGGTTGGTGATGTAAATCCCGCAGCCGCCGTTATGGGCGATGATGTTTCCCTCTTCGGGCGTGCCGCCGATCACGGTTTTCCGGGGACCTTGCGAGATGCGGATGCCGTCCATTCCATTCGGCAGAGGGTCGCCATCAATGTCCACGCCAATGCGGTTGCGCACGATGACGTTGCTGTCCGATGCCGTGATGTTGATGCCGATCCCCATTTGCGCGTTGCCCGAAATCACATTTCCATCCATCCAATTCTTGTAGGAGATGCCGTCTATGATGATTCCGGAGGTGTTGGGAACGGCGGTCTTTCCTGTTACATCAGTTCCTATATAATTGTTTTTCAGGATGTTATTATTCGTTCCATTATTATAGAAAAAGACGCCGTACCCCACATTCCCCGAAATGATGTTGCGCTCAGCGTCGCTATCTCCCCCCACGACATTTCCAAAAGCGCCGTCGTCGAAGAGGACGCCGTAGGTGTTGCCGATGGCGCGGGTTCCGGTGATGTCGGTGCCGATGTAGTTTCCGATGATGGTGTTGCCGGTGGCGCCCACGCCGAAGAGGGGCAGCCCGTAATCCGTGTTGCCAGAGATGACGTTGCGGGCGCCGGGGAGGGTCCCGCCAATGGTACAGGACTGTACCGCCCCTTCCATGCTCATGCCGTCGTAGTTGGGAACGGCCTGTGTGCCAGTGCGGTCTGTGCCGATGAGGTTGCCGCTCACGACGCAATGCTGCACATCCAGCAGACGGATTCCGATGTGCTGGTTGCCCGAAACGATGTTGCGGTCGGCCACGGTGTTTCCCCCGATGACCGCATTGTCGGAACCGGAGATGAACTCCAGCCCGATATCATTGCCCATGGCCGTGTTTCCGACCTCGTCAACTCCGATGTAACAACCTGTAACAGAACAGTTTGTGGATTCGTAAAACTGCGCTCCTTTCGTGAACTGACGGATGTTCAGTCCTTTGAGGGCGCAGTTGGGTGACTGCAGGAACCTGAAGCCGTAATTCCTGACGTTCTGTCCGTCCAGTACGATCTCCGGACCTTCCGGATTGGTGTTGCCGACGGCGGCGGTCTGCGACGTGCCATCGATGAGCACGGAGACATTGGTCAAAATGGGTAGGTCGCTGCTCGGACTGATCACCCACACTCCAGTGCTGGTCTGATAGTTGGCGTCGGTTGTCGGAATGTTGAATTCGATGGTGTGCGGGCCTGTCGTGCCGACACACATTTGCATGGCATACCGCAGCGATCCCGTGCCGCTGTCGTTGGTGTTGGTGACAGTATAGGTGGTCGCACTCAGCGTCGATGAAAATAGAACGGCCCATAGGGATAAAAGAAAAAACTTTCTCATGCAGATATTGCTTTACTTGCTTTTTACGATTTTGAAAATCTTCACCTTTCCTTCTCTCGAAACGACGTTTATCCAATAGATTCCGCAAGCCAAGGCACTTAAGTCGATGCAGGTTGTGGGGGCTTCGGCTTTTTGGGTGAAAAGCAGTTGCCCACGGGCGTCGAAAATGCGGATTTCGTCGTACTGGGCACTCGCTTTCGTGTTCAGATAGACGTAGTGGAAGGTCGGGTTCGGCCACAGCGAGATCTCCGGCGCACGGGTTTCGGCGATGCCTACTGTGATGTTGCTGGCGGCGGAAAATTCGGAAGTGTTCCCGTCACGGTCCGTAGCGGTCGCAATGATGAAATCAGACAGTTGGACGTCGTCGGTCTGCAGCCAGATGGTCCCGTCGGGGTAGGGGGTGATGGAGGTCAGGTATCGCTTGCCTTCGCGTGGGGTGAAGATGGATTCCGCCGCATCGGAGGTGAAGAGTTCCACCGTCGCGCTCTCGGGGTCGGGCGTGTCCAAGTGCCCCGTGATTGTGGTGCGTCCAGTCGGATTGTCGTAAACGACGGACTCGATGACGGGGTAGTTCATCAGGTGGTTGCACCCGTCGTCGCTGTCGTTCGGGTCGTTGGCGTTCACTCCCCACGGAAAGATGTCGATGCCCGCGTATTGATTGTCGTGGATGGAGTTCCGAGAGATGCGGTTGTCGGTCGTGACGGCATCCATCAGGACCACGGCGGCGGAGTCGTTGTAGGCGATGATGTTCCCGCCCGCTTCGCCGCCGATGAAGTTGCCGTGCGCGCCGTTACCGAGGAAGACGCCGCATGCGCCGTTGCCCAACGCTGTCTCTCCATCGCTGCCCACACCGATCTTGTTGCGGTAGAGCATGACGCTGTCGGCGCGGTCGGTGATCACCACCCCGAAGCCCGTGTTGGCGGAGACGACGTTGTCTTCGATGGAGAGACGATGCACCAATGCGCTGACAATGATGCCGTTCTCATTCGGGAGTGCGGCAAGCCCTGTTCCATCCACCCCGATGTAATTTCCCACGATGCAGTTGCCTTCCGTCCCCAGGTCGGTCACTTCGATGCCGGCATATCGGTTGCCGGAGAAGATGTTGCGGTCGGCTGGGTCGGGGCCGCCGATGAGGTTGTTTTGGGCGTTGGCGGCCAGCATCAGACCGACGTCGTTGGGGATGGCGGCGGTGGCGTCCGCGTTCGTGCCGACGCGGTTGCCGCGGAAGACGTTCTCGTCGGTGCCGCGCGTCACGATAAAGAGACCGTAACTTCGATTTCCCGATAAGAGATTGTTTTCCATGATGTTGCGGTGGGATGAGCCGTCAACGCAGATGCCTGTGGCGTTGGGAATGGCGAAACTGCCCGTGGCGTCGGTGCCGATGTAGTTGCCCACGATGTTGTTGTCGGAGCAGTTTCCGTAATAGATGCAGCCGTAAATTTTGTGTCCGGAGATGACGTTGCGTTCGGCGGCGGTGTGTCCCCCGATGATGTTGTGTTTTCCTGTCGTATTGATTTCCACGCCATTGGCTTGCAGGGCGGTATCCTGTGCGTCCACAAAACTGCGGGAGCCGTCGCGGTTCAGCCCGATGTAGTTCCCGCATACCACGTTGCTGTCGGAGGATTCAATGTAGATTCCGATTTCGCTGTTGGCGGAGATGATGTTGCGCTCGGCGGCGGTGCTCCCGCCGATCTGGTTGCGGTTGGCGTTGGTCATGACTACGATGCCGTGGTGGTTGCCCAAGGGGGCGTCGCCGGATACATCGACCCCGATGAAATTGCCGGAGATGACGTTGTCGGAGGTGCCGGCGCCGTCGAGGATGACGCCTCCGCTGGTGTTGCCGGAGATGATGTTGCGCGCGGTGGCGGTGCTCCCGCCGATGAGGTTGCCATAAGCCGCCGAAGTGAGGTATATGCCCTGCGTGTTGGGCACTGCCGCCGTTCCGAGCGCGTTGGTGCCGACACTGTTCCTCGCGAGGGTGTTGTCGTGGGCGCCGACGATGGCGACTCCGGCAGTTGTGTTGCCCGAGATGACATTTCCGGAGATGACGACGTTGTGGGCGTATTCGAAGGTGTAGCCGCCGTACGTCCCGCCCGACAGTCCGATGCCGAAGGCGTTGGGGAAGGGGAGTGTGCCCGTGGCGTCGATGCCGATGTGACAATCGGTTACGGTGCCGCCGTTGGCGCCGAAGAAGATGATGCCGTAGGTGAAGCCGCCGATGGCGAATCCCTTGACAGTGCAGTTGGCGCTGGCGATCCGGAAGCCCGCCTGTGCGTTGCCGCCGCGCCCGTCGAGTACAATCTCAGGGCCGTCGGGATTGGTGTTGCCGACGTTGGCCGTTTGTGTGGTGGCGTCGATGGTCACGTTGGCGTTGAAGAGAAGGTAGGGGAGGTCGGTCGGCACGGCGATGGTGAAAGTGCCTGTCTCCGCATCATAACCTTCGTCGCTCATGGGAATATTGAAGGTGATGTTGTGGTTTCCGGTAAAGCCGTTCGTGATGCCCGTCAGCGCTTCCCGCAGCGATCCCGTGCCGCTGTCGTTGGTGTTGGTGACTACGTAGGTATTAGAAAATACGTCCGTGGACATCAGGGTGAGGATGAGGAAAAGAAGCGGAAAGCGGACTCGCATATTATACCTAATATTTATATCAGCAAAAGTACAAAAAAATTGTTTCATGGTGAAGGAAGGGGGAGAAAAAGAGAGAAATCCGTTGGTAGGATGTGGAAAAGGTGTGCAGAAAAAAATTATCAACAGTGTGTGTTGAGAATAAAAAAGTTGTATATTTGCCAGCATTTTTACGCAGGGTCTGAATCGGCTCGAATGACTTGTAACCCTTTCTGTGTCAAGGTTATAATAATTTGAAAAGAGGAATGGCTTTGCGTGGGATGTATGAAATTTATTACCAAATCTATCTAACAATGTCAGGTTTAATAGGAAAAAAAATTGGAATGACTAGCATCTACGATGCCTCCGGCAAGTGTGTGCCGTGCACAGTGATAGAGGCTGGTCCTTGCGTGGTCACGCAAGTCAAGACCGTTGAGAAGGACGGTTACAGTGCTATCCAATTGGGATACGACGAGAGAAAAGAGAAGAACACCCCGAAGCCTTTGAAGGGCCACTTCGCCAAGGCAGGTACCACGCCGAAGAAGATCTTGCGTGAGTTCACCCGTTTCGAGGAGGGTCACAAGAAGACTTTCGGCGAGGTGCTCGATGTCTCTGTCTTTGAGGAAGGCGAGTTCGTGGACGTCAGCGGCCTTTCGAAAGGTAAGGGCTTCCAGGGCGTTGTCAAGCGTCACGGTTTCGGCGGTGTGGGCGACAGCACGCACGGTCAGCACAACCGCTTGAGAGCCCCCGGTTCCATGGGTGCATCCTCCTACCCGTCACGCGTTCTTCCCGGAATGCGCATGGCCGGTCAGATGGGTCACGCCAAGGTGAAAGTGGCCAACCTTCCCATCCTCAAGATTGTGAAGGAGAAGAACATTCTCGTAGTTAAAGGTTCTGTTCCCGGAGCCAATGGTTCATATTTAATCATAGAAAGATGGAGCTAAAAGTTTATAAAATCGACGGCAGTGAGTCTGCCAAAACGGTCACGTTGGATGATAGAATCTTCAACGTGGAACCCAACGACCACGCAATCTGGTTGGATGTCAAGAACATATTGGCCAACAAACGTCAGGGTACCCACAACACGCTCGATCGCGCCACGGTTTCCGGAAGCACCCGCAAACTGAAGCGCCAGAAGGGTACCGGCGGCGCCCGTGCCGGCGGCATCAAATCGCCCACCATCCGCGGCGGTGCCACCGCTTTCGGCCCCCATCCCAGAGACTACAGCTTCAAGTTGAACAAGAAAGTGAAACGCCTCGCCCGCTTCTCCGCCTTCTCCTACAAGGCCAAGGAAGAGAAGATCGTTGTGGTGGAGGACTTCGCCTTCGACGCCCCCAAGACCAAGGCCTTCCTCAACATTCTCAAGGCCTTCAACCTCCAGGACGCCAAGACGCTCACTCTGGTCAACGACAGCAACAAGAACGTCTTCTTGTCCAGCCGCAACCTCCAGCGTGCCAAGGTGATGAGATCCATCGACGCCAACACGTACGACGTGCTCAACGCCAACAACCTCATCATCTGCGAAAACAGCATCGCCGACCTCAACAAAATGCTTGGCGAAGAGTAATTCATTAACTTCAAAAAAAAGAAACCATGAGCGTAATCATAAAACCTATCATCAGCGAAAAACGCACCGCGGAGGCTGAGAAGTTCAACCGCTACGGCTTTCTCGTCGAACGGTCGGCCACCAAAACGCAGATCAAGCACGAAGTTGAGACCATCTATGGTGTCAAAGTGGTGAGAGTCAACACTATGGTCCAGCGTGGTAAGGACGCTTCCCGCTACACGAAGGCCGGTATGATCCAGGGCAGCAAGAGCACCCTCAAGAAGGCCACCGTGTTTCTGAGCAAAGACGACACAATCGATTTATACAGCAATATTTAATTAGGTTATGGCATTAAGAAAGTTCAAACCAGTAACTCCGGGGCAGCGCTTCAAACAGATCAGCGCCTACGACGACATTACCACTGATAAACCGGAAAAAAGTTTATTGTGCCCCAGACCCAGCACGGGTGGTAGAAATAATAGTGGTAAGATGACGATGCGGAACCGCGGTGGCGGTCACAAGAAGATGCTTCGTCTGATCGATTTCAAGAGAAACAAGGACAACATTCCGGCAACCGTGCACTCCATCGAGTACGACCCGAACCGCTCCGCGCGCATCGCGCTGCTGTTCTACGCCGACGGTGAGAAACGCTACATCGTGGCTCCTCACGGTCTGAAGGTCGGCATGCAGGTTCTCTCCGGCTCCGGCGTCAGCCCGGACCTCGGCAACTGCCTGCCCCTCGGCGAGATCCCCCTCGGTACCGAAATCCACAACATCGAGATGAAACCCGGACAGGGCGGCAAGATGGTACGCAGCGCTGGCGGTCACGCCCAGCTGATGTCCCGCGAAGGCAAGTACGCCGTCATCCGCATGCCCTCGGGCGAGACCCGTATGATCCTCTGCGCCTGCCGCGCCACCATCGGCATCGTCTCCAACATCGACCACAGTCTCGAAGTCTCCGGCAAGGCCGGCAGAAGCCGTTGGCTGGGCTGGCGTCCGAGAGTCCGTGGCGTCGTCATGAACCCTGTCGATCACCCGATGGGCGGTGGTGAAGGCCGTGCTTCCGGCGGTCACCCGCGCTCACGCAAGGGCTTGCCGGCTAAGGGTTACAAGACCAGACATCCGAAGAAGAATTCCAGCAAGTACATCATCGAAAGAAGAAAAAAATAACCTAAAGAGATAATACCATGAGTCGTTCATTAAAAAAAGGACCGTTTATTCACTATAAACTCGAACAACGCGTGCTCGAAGCCCAGGCCTCCGGTAAGAAATCCACCATCAAGACGTGGTCCCGCGCTTCCATGATCTCTCCCGACTTCGTCGGCCTCACCATCGCAGTTCACAACGGCAACAAGTTCATCCCCGTCTATGTGACCGAGAACATGATTGGCCACCGCCTCGGTGAGTTCTCCCCCACCCGCATCTTCCGCGGTCACGCCGGCCAGAAGGACAAGGGCAAGAAATAGTTTTTTTCTTCGATTTCCACAACATTACGCATACCAACGCGATGGGTATTCCCGTCGCGTTTTTTTTGTTTCAAGAAAATCAACTTTCCACTTCCGATTTTCACTATTTAATTGTATTTTTGCAAGTTATTTCGCAATTCATTTAATATGGGAAAATACGCTGAATATCACGGACTTAACTTGTCGGAGATCGGCAAGGAGATGCAGAAATTCTGGGAAGAGCACGACATCTTTGCCAAAAGTTTGAAAAACCGCCAGGGCGCGCAGCCCTTCGTCTTCTTCGAAGGACCGCCCTCCGCCAACGGCAAGCCCGGCATCCACCACGTGCTCGCCCGCTCCCTCAAGGACATCGTCTGCCGCTATCAGACCCTCAAAGGCAAGTACGTCGGCCGAAAGGGCGGCTGGGATACCCACGGACTGCCCGTCGAACTCGGCGTCGAGAAGACCCTCGGCATCACCAAGGAGGATATCGGCAAGTCCATCTCGGTGGAAGAGTACAACCGTGCCTGCCGTCGCGAAGTGATGAAATTCAAGGACATGTGGGACGACATCACCAAGCGCATGGGCTACTGGGTCGATCTCGACCACCCCTACATCACCTTCGACAACAAGTATATCGAATCCGTATGGTATTTGCTGTCAGTGCTTTACAAGAAAGGACTGCTCTACAAGGGTTACACCATCCAGCCCTACTCGCCCGCCGCCGGCACCGGCCTCAGTTCCCACGAACTCAACCTCCCCGGCTGCTACAAGGACGTGAAGGATACCACCTGCGTCGCCCAGTTCAAGGTGCGCCAGGATCAGGTGCTCACCACCGAGCAGCAGATGTTCATCGGCGAACAGGGCATCCCCGCCAACCTCTACTTCCTGGCCTGGACCACTACCCCCTGGACGCTGCCCTCCAACACTGCCCTCGCCGTCGGTCCCAAGATCGCCTACAACCTTGTCAAGACCTTCAACCCCTATAGCGGCGAGCCCGTTCTCGTGGTCGTCGCCAAGCCCCTCATGCCCAGTTTCTTCCCCGAGAAGAACAGCGCCCTCGCCTTCGAAGACTACAAACCCGGCGACAAGAACATCCCGTTCTTGGTGCTCGGCGAGACCACTGGCGACAAACTCGTGGGCATGAAATACGAACAACTTATCCCGTTCATGCGCCCCGAAGGCAAGGCCTTCGAAGTCATCGCCGGCGACTATGTCACCACCGAAGACGGTACCGGCATCGTTCACATCGCCCCCACCTTCGGCGCAGACGACAAGCGTGTCGCCGCCGACGCGGGCATCGCCCCCATGATCCTCACCGACAAGGCCGGCAGCCCCGTGCCCATGGTCGATAAGACCGGCAAGTTCTTCCTCATCGAGGACTTGGACGAAAACTTCGTCAAGAGTCAGGTCAACGTGGACCTCTACTCCCGCTATGCCGGCCGTTACGTGAAGCCCGATTACGAGAAGGTGGGCGAGCAGCACCCCGACACGCTGGATGTGGAGATCTGCATGTGGCTGAAGGGCGAGCACAAGGTCTTCCGCATCGAGAAGCACGTGCACAACTACCCGCACTGCTGGCGCACCGACAAGCCGGTGCTCTACTATCCGCTCGACTCCTGGTTCATCAGGAGCACGGCTGTGAAGCAGCGCATGATCGAACTCAACAATACGATCCTCTGGAAGCCCGCCGCCACCGGCAGCGGACGTTTCGGCAACTGGCTCGAGAACCTCGTCGATTGGAACCTCTCCCGCTCCCGCTTCTGGGGCACGCCGCTGCCGATCTGGACCACCGAGGACAAGAAGGAGCAGATCTGCATCGGCTCCGTGGAGCAACTCGTCAACGAGATCGACAAGGCCGTCGCCGCCGGCATCATGAAGGAGAATCCTTACAAGGACTTCGTGCCGGGCGACTTCAGCCAGGAGAACTACGACCGCATCGACCTGCACCGTCCTTACGTGGATGACATCTTCCTCGTTTCGCCCAGCGGTCAGAAGATGACCCGCGAGAGCGACCTCATCGATGTCTGGTTCGACTCTGGCGCCATGCCCTACTGCCAGTGGCACTATCCCTTCGAAAACAAGGATATCTTCGAGAAGAACTTCCCCGCCGATTTCATCGCCGAGGGCGTTGACCAGACCCGCGGCTGGTTCTTCACCCTGCACGCCATCGCCACCATGGTGTTCGACTCCGTGGCCTACAAGGCCGTGGTTTCCAACGGATTGGTGCTTGACAAGGCGGGCAACAAGATGTCAAAGCGTTTCGGCAACGCCGTGGATCCTTTCGAGACCATTGAGAAGTACGGTCCCGACGCCACCCGCTGGTACATGATCACCAACGCCCAGCCGTGGGACAACCTCAAGTTCGACGCCGAGGGCATCGCGGAGGTGCAGCGCAAGTTCTTCGGAACGCTTTACAATACCTACAGTTTCTTCGCGCTCTATGCCAACATCGACGGCTTCGCCTATCAGGAGCCGGACATCGCCATCGCCGAGCGCCCCGAAATCGACCGTTGGATTCTCTCCGAACTCAACACGCTGGTGCGCCATTGTGACGGTTACTATGCCGATTTCGAGCCGACCAAGGCCGGCCGCGAGATCCAGGACTTCGTCAACGAGTACCTCAGCAACTGGTATGTCCGCCTCTGCCGACGCCGTTTCTGGAAGGGCGAGGGACAGGACAAATTGTCGGCCTACCAGACCCTCTACACCTGTCTGGAGACCATCGCCAAGGTGGCTTCACCCATCGCGCCCTTCTTCATGGACAAACTCTTCCGCGACCTCAACGGCATCACCCACCGCGAGGATGTTGAGTCGGTACACCTCTCCACCTATCCAGAGGTGCATGAGGAGTTGATTGACAAGATGTTAGAGGAGCGGATGCAGTTGGCTCAACAACTCTCCTCCATGATCCTCTCGCTGCGTAAGAAGTCGAACTTGCGCGTGCGCCAGCCGCTCGCCAAGATCATGATTCCCGTGGTGGAGAACTCCAACCTCAAGGAGCAGATTGAGAAGGTGAAGAACCTTATCCTGCACGAGGTGAACGTAAAGGAGGTCGAGTTCGTCTCTGACGAGGCCGGTATCTTCGTCAAACGCATCAAGCCCGATTTCAAGAAGTTGGGACCCAAGTGTGGCAAGATCATGAAGTCGGTGGCTGCTGCCATCGTCGCCTTCAGTCAGGATGACATCCGCGCCATCGAGAAGAACGGCAGCGCCACGCTGAACGTTGACGGTCAGGAAGTTGTCATCGATGTCACCGACGTTGAGATCGTCGCCGAGGACATTCCGGGCTGGGTTGTCGCCAATCAGGACACGCTGACAGTCGCCCTCGACATCGAGTTGTCGGACGACCTGCTCAACGAGGGTTATGCCCGTGAGTTGGTGAACCGCATCCAGAACTTCCGCAAGGAGTCCAACCTCGACGTTTCCGACCGCATCACTGTAGAGATTGAGAGCAACGAGCGCCTTGACGCCGCCTTCACCGCCTTCAGCGAATACATCTGCAACGAAACGCTCTGTACTTCGCTGCAGATCAAGCCGCAGGTGACGGGCGAGAGTTTCGAGATCGCCGAAGGTCTGACCGTCCAGGTGAAGGTTTGCCGCGCGTAACAACGAGCGAAATCCGCTCCCATTTACGACAATTCCGCTCTCCAGACCGTCGAATTTGTGACGGATATACCCTGAAAAGACGAAAAACCTCCTGAATACAACTCATCCATGCGGCATTGCCATCCGCAAGGAGAGGCATGGAAGTTGTAGGCGAGGATTTTGAAGGGCTGCTCTTTCAAAATCCTCGTTTTGTGTGGTGGCGGGAGAGAATTTTTTTCAACAACCCTTTTCCGTCTTGATATTTTTCCGTACTTTTGCCTGCTTTTTTTAACCATCAAAAAATCATAAAGTTATGGCAAAGACAGTGCTACGTGTTTGGTTGTTCATGGTCGTGATGGCGATGCTGCCCGCCCGGCAGGCCCAGGCCCAGTGTGATCCGGAATCCATCCCTTATCAGATTGATTTTGAGGACTGTTCAACGGGGCCTTCGTTTACCCCGCCCTGCTGGACCAAGTTGGTCACCGCCAACAGTTATCCTTATCCCAAGGACGACGGCGACTTCAACAACACGCTGGCCTTCCAGTTCGGCGCCACGGCCGCCGCGCCTGCCATGGCCGCCCCGCTCAACACACTGCGTATCTCTTTCGACATGATGGTGAAGAATACCGACAACATCCTCATCGTCGGCATCGTGAGCGACCTCGATCCCTCTCTGCTCGATGAGGACATGTTCGTGGTGGACACGCTTTCGTTAGCGGTCACCAACCAGTATGTGCATCAAGAACTCCATTTTGACAACTATCCCGGCACAGGCGGCTACATCGTGTTCCGCCACAACAGCACCGGCAACAGTCTCACCTTCATCGACAACGTGGTGGTGAGCGAGATGCCCGACTGCCTCAACCCCGTCAACCTGACCGTTTCGAGTGTCACCGCGCAGTCGGCGTCGTTGAGTTGGACGGAGGAGGGCACGGCCACGCAATGGCGGACCATCCTCTCCACCACGCCGGTGACGAACTTCAATACGCAGACGCCTTCGACGGTGAACAGCACGTCATATACCGCCAGCAACCTCACGCCGAACACGACCTACTACTTCTATGTGCAGTCGGTTTGCGGCGATGAGAACAGCACATGGAGTTCCGTCACGTTTGTCACCCCCTGTGCCATCTCCGTGCTCCCCTTGAGCGAGAGTTTCGCGCCGGGTGAGTTGCCGGCCTGCTGGCAGATGCAGCCGGTGACGGGCGGCTCCGAGGTGACCTTCGTGCAATGGAACCAGAACTACACGGTCTTTCCCTATCAGGGCACGGCGATGGCGTTGTGGGCGAGCGGCAACTTCGTCTCCGGCCGCCAGACGCGTTTGGTGTCGTCGCCCGTCTCCACCATCGGCACCGGCGTGCTCGGCGTGGGCTTCCACTGGTACCACACCGCCGACAACCCGCAGACGACGACCGAGGGTGTGCAGGTGCAGTACTCTTTCGACGGCACCACATGGACCGACGCCCCGCAGGGACTGATCCTGCGCCACAGCGACATCTACAGCGGCTGGACCGAGTACGAGGTACTGCTGCCGGCTGCGGGCGAGCACTCCCGTGTCTATGTCGGCTTCCTCTTCACGGCTGGCGGCGGCAGCAACTGCTACCTCGACGAGGTGCAACTGCATGCCGTGAGCGGCTGTGCTGTGCCCGCCAACCTCGCTGCCAGCAATGTCGCCGGCAACAGCGCCACCCTCAGTTGGACCGAGGTGGGCACTGCCAACAGTTGGCAGATCGTGCTTTCCGAATATCCCGTCATCGACTTCTATGCAGACATTAGCGCCCTCAACCCCACGACCGTGAACACCCCCATCTACAATGTCACGGGCCTCAACCCGCTCACGACCTATTACGCCTACGTGTGTTCGGTGTGCGGCGGCAACACCAGCGAATGGTCGCACGGCTACTCCTTCACCACAGGTTGCGGCACCATCCTCGAACTGCCCTACAATGAAAGTTTTGATGATGCCGGCGTTGGCGGCGACGCCTTCCCGCAGTGTTGGCTGCGCCCCGCCACCTCCTACTACCAGTCGAACATGACCCCCTCGGCGACTGACATCACCGCCGTCGATGGCCCCAACAGTCTGATGTTCTGCACCGGTTCCAACATGCAGACCTACGCCATCACCCCCGCCTTGGGGACCGACATCCACGGACTCACCATTGCCTTCTTCCTTTACAAAGAGGATGCCAACATGTCGGGCACTCTGGAGGTCGGCGTGATGAGCAATCCCAGCGACTATGCCACCTTCGAGGGCGTGGCCACCTTCAACCCCGCCCAGGCCGGCGCGTGGCAGTTCTGCTCCGTCGATTTTGCCAACACCGCCATCAGCGGCACCGGGCGTTACATCGCCTTCCGCCACAACGGTGCTTCCGACTTCAACTACTACCTCGTGGATGAGGTGAAGGTGCTCCAGACGCCCTCCTGCTGGCCCGCCATGCACCTCGCCGTCGATGGCGTCACCGGCAACGAGGCGCACTTCAGTTGGACCGATGTCAACGAGACGCCCGCCACCTGGAACCTCAAGATCGCCGACCATCCGCTGTCCAGTCCGACCGCGCCGGCCAACGTGCTCGACACCCTCATCGCCGCCACCAGTTACGACATCAACTACCTCAACGGCGGAACCACATATTACTATTACGTGCTGTCGCAGTGCGGCGGCAACCAGCAGGGCGACGCGGTGAGCGGCCAGTTCACCACGCTGCCGTGCAACTGTTACATGGTCATCAATATGTTCGACTCCTACGGCGACGGCTGGAGCGGCGCGAAGATCCAGATGCGGCAGGGCAGCAATGTGATTGCCGAACTGACGCTCGAAAGCGGCGCCTCCGGTTCCGACACCGTTTATACCTGCACCGCCAACAACATCGACTACTACTATGTCGCCACCACCAACTATAGCGATGGCGAAGTCTCCTTCAACATTGTGAACAGTCTGGGCAATCAGATCTATGCCTCTAATGGAACGCCGACGGCCACCTGTTTCTTCTCGAACGTGCCTGCGTGCGGTGTCAACTGCAATGCGGTGCCCGGCAACGTGCACGCGGTCAACGTCCAGGGCGGTGCCCGCATTACTTGGGACGCCGTGCCGAGTGCGCAGTCGTATGCCGTCTATCGCAACAACGACCTCATCGCCGAGTACATCCCCGGCACCTCCTTCGTGGATTACGCCATGGTGGTTGGGGAGAACTGCTACAGTGTTGCCGCCACCTGCATCGTGGGCGAAAGCAACCTGTCGTCGCCCTCCTGCGTGGTCGGCATCGATGACTACGGCACTGCCGCCAACGTGCAACTCTTCCCGAACCCTGCCCGTGATGTCATCACCCTGCACACAGACTTCCAGTTCAACCGTCTGGAAATCTGCAATATGCTGGGGCAGACGGTTTGGGCCGCCACCATGGTCGGCACGGATGCTGACCTGGCGACGCCGGCGGGCAACGGAGTCTATTTCCTCAAGATCTGGCAGGGTGACCAGCCCGTGGTGCGCAAGTTCGTGGTTCAACACTGAGGCGGGCGATGGCGATGACCAACACCGACAGAGTGCTGAAATACTGCGCCTACCAGGACCGCAGTTGTTGGGAGGTGCGTCGCAAGATGCGGGAGCTGAAGATGTCGTCGGCGGAGGCCGACGAGTTGCTGGCGTTGTTGGAGGAGGAGCACTACGTGGATGACGCTCGCTTCGCGGAGAGTTTCATCCGGGGCAAGATGGGGTTGAAACGATGGGGACGGGTGAAACTTGCGGTGGAGTTGCGCAAGCGCGGGGTGGAGCAGTCGCTGGTGAACGAAAAACTCGCCGAGTTGGACGAGACGGTGTATGAAAATAACTTACAGTATTTGAAGGAGCGGTGGGAGCGCGAGAACCCCGACGGCGACCGCGCCAAGTTGTACCGTTTCCTGATGGGAAAGGGATATACGGGGGAGGAGATCTCCGGAGTAGTCGGGTGAGAAGCCCACGGCTTTCGTCTGGCCCTCCGCACCAGGGATCGCAGCGAGCACGGAACGCGCACGGTTTTCACACGGCAGTTGGGGCCAAAGAGCGACCAACGGAAGCTACTTTGGACCTTACTGCCGTGAAAACCGTGAAGTGAAGTAAAGCGGAGAGCCCGACGGCGGCCATTTTCCCGGGATGGATGGTAGATGAAGCTTCTTGAAACGCCTTTGTCGGTGCCAGTACGCCGGCGTGGCCGCCGGGGTGCCATCATGAATATCATGAGATGTGAAATGAATCGGTGAAAAGGCATCGACCGCCTGTGCCGCTACTGCCGCGACGAGACCATCCGGAAGAGGGGCAAAGCCATCGGCTTCGGGAAATAAATCATTATCCCCGAAACACATAACATATACGTGTTGTTCGTGGACTACCCACGCAGTTGCTCGATCATCGCGGCGATCTCCTCGTACTTCGGGGTGTCATCGACGAAGGCCGGCAGCACGGAGCGCACGGCGTCGTAGATCTTGCGGCTGCTTTCGCTCAGTTGGTCGGCGATCTTCAGGCAGTCAACCGCCTGCGCTAATCCGATGAAGTGGATGGCCATCACCTGGAAGGCGTTGTCGATGACGCGTTTGGCGAGGATGGCCGAGTTGGTGCCCATGCTCACCACATCCTGGTTGTCGTTGTTGTTGGGGATGCTGTGGACGTACATCGGGTTGGAGAGGGTCTGGCACTCAGCCGTGGTGGAGGTGGCGGTGAACTGCATCGCCTGCACGCCGTAGTTGAGGCCGAGGCGTCCCAGGTTGAGGAACGGCGGCAGCAGTTCGTTGATCTTGTCGTGGCAGAGGTAGTTGAACTGTCGTTCCATCAGCATGGTGAGTTTGGTGACCGCGATCTTGAGTTTGTCCATCTCGAAACTGACGTAGTCGCCGTGGAAGTTGCCGCCGTGATAGACGGTCTGCGTGTGCAGATCGACGATGGGGTTGTCATCGACGGCGTTGAGTTCCTCTTCGAGGATCTGTCGGGTGTATCGGAGGGTGTCGAGGATGGGGCCGAGGATCTGCGGGGTGCAGCGCAGCGAGTAGAAGGGCTGCACTTTGTGTTTGAAGACGGCCTCTTCGTGTGGGTGGTACATCTCCACCTCGCGTTTGAGCAGGCAGTGGGAAGAGTGCGCCAACTCGCTCATCTGACGGGCGATGTCGCTTTGTCCGGCGTGGTTTTTGAGGTCGTTGAGTTGGGGTGCGAGGAAGTCGTCGTAGGAGGCGACGATCTCGTTGACCATGAGGGAGGCGCGGGTGGCGAGGGAGAGCAGGGTGAATGCGTGGTGCAGGTTCACCAAGCCGACGCCGGTCATCATGGCGGTGCCGTTGGTGAGGGCGAGGCCTTCGCGGATGTGCGGCTGGATGGGCTGGAGGCCCAGCTCCCGCATCACTTCCGCCGTGGGGCGCCACTCTCCGTGGTATTGCACCTTGCCTTCGCCGATGAGGGTGAGCGCGAGGTGGGCGAGTTGCACCAGGTCGCCGCTGGCGCCGACGCTGCCGTGCTGCGGGATGAACGGCGTGACCCCGTGGTTGATGAATGCCTCCAGCAGTTCCAATACGTCGATGTGCACGCCCGACATGCCCTTGGCGAAGGTCATGAACCGCGACACCATCGCCGCCTTCACATAGATCGGCTCGAATGGTTCGCCCGCACCCGTGGAGTGGCTGCGTATGATGTTGTATTGCAGTGCTTGCAGGTCGGGGTCGGGCACGCGGTATTGCGCCATCGGACCGAAGCCCGTGTTGATGCCATAGATGACCTTGTCTTGTGCGAACGTTTTCAAAAACTCGTGGCTCGCTTCCACGGCGTGCCGTTCTTCTGGCGTGAACGCCAACGGGGCGCCGCCGAAAAGGATTTTTTCTACTTGCTCGAAATTCATCAGCGTTTGTTTTGGGGAATTAAAACTTGCAAAATTACAACTTTTTTTGTGGCCCATGCAACATTCGCCTCTTTTTTTTGTCTAAAAAACATAATACGGCTTTCGTTACGGAAGAAAGTCGTATCTTTGCAACCGCATGAAATATAAACGAACGAACAATTAAAATCATCAAAATGAAAAGGTTAGTTCTAACATTGACAATGCTGGTGGCCGTCATTTGCGTCATGGCCCAACCGAAAATTGAATTTGAGAAAAAGACGCATGAATTTGGCGACATCCACGAGGAGGGCGGCAAGGTGACCGCTCGTTTCACCTTCAAGAATGTTGGCAACCAGGATCTGCTGCTTACGAATGTGAAGCCCGGTTGTGGCTGCACGGCGGCCAACTATACCCGCGAGGCCATTGCCCCGGGAGCTACGGGTTACATCGATGCCACTTACGATCCGTGGGCACGTCCCGGTCCGTTCAACAAGAACATCAAGGTCTCGACCAATGAGCCCGACCAGGCCAGTCCTTACATCATCTTCATCAAGGGCAACGTCATCAAACGCCCCCCTACAAAGTACGAAATCGCCGGCTATAAGAGCGGCAAGGGCGAGTTGCGCATCAAGGAGGCCACGCTCCGTCTCACGCTCACCAACACCGAAACCCATACCGACACGATTTGGCTCCGCAACTTCCGCGAGGACGGCATGAGCATCTCCGTCGAGACCAAACTCCCCGCCCACATCAAGGAGGTGAGCCGCGGTTTCGGCAATGAGTTGAGAGCCAACACCGAGAGTTACATTGTACTCAAGTACGACGCCACCATCCGCAACGCTTGGGGCAACCTCAACGACCGCGTCGAGCTCATCACCACCGACTCCGCCGAACAGCACAAGTACATCTTCTACAAGGCCAACATCCGCGAGGACTTCTCCCAACTCTCCCCCAAGGAGATGGAAAAGGCCCCGAAAGTTGAATACAGCAAGACGTTGTACCGCTTCGACACGATCCGTCAGGCCACCGTGGCCACCGAGGACATCATCGTGAAGAACACGGGCAAGACCCCCTTGATTATCCGCAAGATCGAGTCCAGCAACCCCGCGCTCTCTTATCGTATGTCGTCGATGACCATCGCTCCCAACGAGTCCGCCACGCTGACGCTCTCCTTCAAGGCGCAGAGCCGCCGTGGCAGACAGAACTGCTCCATCGACGTCATCACCAACAGCCCCACCAACCCCGTCCAGGTCATCAAGGTCGAGGGCTTCGTCCAACCGTAAGCATAGTATATTTTATAAAGGCATCTGGCCGGACAGCGTTTTTATGTTGTCCGGCTTTTTTTGTAAATGTTTGTAGAATAATGAATTAACGGTTCTTGATGAAAATAGGGTGATTTTTTTCGATTGAAAAAGGGAAGAGGGGGCTGCCGTGTGCGAAAAAAGTCGTATTTTTGCCGCGGAAAGTTGCCAGAGTGGTCGATCGGGGCAGACTCGAAATCTGTTGAACCCTTCGGGGTTCCGGGGGTTCGAATCCCTCACTTTCCGCATGCGAAAAAGGGCGGCAGAAGGCCGCCCTTTTTGCATTCCGCCACGCCGTTGCTCGCTTGCGAGCAAAAGGCGTGGCGGAATGCAAAAAGCCATTGCGCAGCAATGCCCTTTTTCGCATGCAAGGACGCCCGCGGCGGCGGAAGGGATATACAATCCCGTTGCCCGCTTGCGAGCAAAAGGCGCGTTGGAATGCAAAAAGCCATTGCGCAGCCATGCCCTTTTTCGCATGCAAGGACGCCCGCGGCGACGGAAGGGATATGCAATTCCGTTGCCCGCTTGCGCGCAAAAGGCGCGTTGGAATGCAAAAAGCCATTGCGCAGCAATGCCCTTTTTCGCATGCAAGGACGCCCGCGGCGGCGGAAGGGATATACAATCCCGTTGCCCGCTTGCGCGCAAAAGGCGCGGCGGAATGCAAAAAGCCATTGCGCAGCAATGCCCCTGAGGGTGACTAAAAAGTAGTCATCCTCTTTCTTTTTGCATTTTTCGCAAAGTTGCTTCCGACATTCCATTTCAATATTTTTCTGACAAAAAAAATGGTTATTTATCTGTTTTTCAGACAAATAACCATTGCCATTTGA
>JAEEGL010174603.1_pt1 | contig 86326 bp, 69 predicted proteins | sample 9134231 | NCBI WGS metagenome assembly JAEEGL01 (sample SAMN16246548, study PRJNA631951) | gut metagenome | biome: gut microbiome; feature: rumen; material: fiber-attached | host: Bos | place: Iran: Karaj | collected 2018-10
CACTCGTAACATCCGAGTTCTTCATTGTACACCTGGCGTGTCTGTGTCTTTTGTCTCATTTTTACTTCTGGTATTGCTCCCAAAAGTGTCAACTTTTTTCAGGTTAAGACATTTACACCTTCACGGTTTTGGTTTACACTTTGCGTCACATTCGACTATTTTTGTTTACACCCGTCCTGTTTTGGTAGACACTCCCCGGCTCTTTCACCTCTTCATCACCCCTCTAGGCATTGTGACCAAATTGCTCAAAAAAAAACTGACTCACATATTTGAGTCAGTTTTTTTAGAGGGGAGGTGGTTGTTTATTGTTTCAACCTTAGGTTGCCCCAGTTGTCTTTAAGTTTGCCGCCTACCGTCACCGTGGGCTCCTGGAGTTTGCCTTGCAGCGCTGACTCCTGGCGCAGGGCTTTGTCGACGTTGTCGAAAAGCTGCTGGTGGGTCAGGGCTCCTTTGTGCTGCTTCAACTCCTTGAGGAGGAAATAGGTGAAAAAGCCATGGTGTTGCTCGTCGAAGGCATAGGCGGTTTTGTCGAACGCTGCCGCTGAGAAGACGACGATGTCGCTGCGAATGCGAAGTCCTTTGGCTTTCTTGTCGCTTTGTTTGATGTTGACCAGGGGCATGCCGTCGCGTTGCATGCCGTCGAAGGAGGCGTCGAGGATGATGGTCACCGATTTCAATGGCACGCGGGCAAACCATGTGCAGAGGGTGTCAACCCTCAGACACTGGCTTAGGAGTCGCTTGGTTTCGTGTCCCGACAACCGGCTGTCGATGTCGATCTCTTTTTTGCCTTTGAAGGACTTGATTTTCTTGGTGTCGATGTCGCTGGGCGCTAGGTAGGGGTTGTGGTCGTAGTCGCTGAAACCATGTCCGGCATAGTAGATTACGAAGTTGCATTCGCCTTTGGTGGACGTTGCTATGTCTTTCATCCAGTTGATGCCTTCTACCTTGATTCTTTTGATGGTGGCGTCTTCGATGATTTTGACCTGACGGCTGGGGATGCCGAGGGTGCGCACGCAGTATTGTGTGAGTACCTCGCCGTCGTTGTAGGCATAGGGTACGTTGGGGAGCGGGGCGTTGTAGCGCTCGTTGGCAAGGATGAGGACGTAGGTGGAGGTGTTGCTGTTCTCGGCCACTTTGGGAATGTTGTAGTCGATGAACTCGTCGTTGATAAGCTGCTCGTTCATCTTCACAATCTCCTCGTCGAAGGCGGCGTGAACAAGAATCTCTATGCCCACCTCGCGATACTGGGGACCTGTGCCGCTGTGGCTTTGGAGGTCGTAATAGTAGCTGTTCTCGGTGTTGGCGAGACTTTTGATGTTGGTTGTGATGTTGTCTTTCAAACCTTGGGCGCGAAGGAACGCTAGCTGGGCGTTGTTGAGAATGCCTTCTTTGGCGGTGACGGAGATGCGCACCGACTCGCCGTTGTAGCGCGCTGCCTCATAGCGAAAGTCGCCATACTCGCCGCCGTAGTCGAGATGGGTCACCTCGGAGATGTCGGTGGAGGCTTTGAGCTTGATGTCAACCTTTTTGCCGCTCTTGAAGGCGTCGCGGCTCATTTCGTCGATGATCATACGGGTGAGCTCGCATACGGCCATGCTGGCGTTGGATTGCTGACATAGGTAGGCGCCAGTGGGGTAGTTGTCGGTGAGGCTTTCGAAATGAAGGCAGGTGTAGCCAATGGTGATACGGTAGTTCAATTCGGCATGACCCTCTTCGTTGACACCGCTCTCTAGGGCGGTTTTGATGTTCAGCTTGGTTTCGTCGTAGAGCTTTTTGTCGTTGGGAAGACCAAGCAGGTAGTCGTTGGCTCTCTTTTTGATGGCATTCTCGCGACTGTCAATTGTTTTCTGCAATTGCTTGAGTATGATGTCGCGGTACTCGCTGTTGACTAATGCCTCGGACAACTGCGCCGACGCGGGTTTGAATGGCGCGGCGGCTACTAGGAGCAACAAAAGGAATGGAATGATTTTGCTGAAGGATACTTTTTTTGTCATAGGCGAACAGATTGATTTTGGTTTAATGATATGTGAGAGGTACTTTATTCCCGTTTTTTTTCTTGTTGTTTATTCGGTATCTTTCTTGGTGATGCCGAAGCTGAATTTGCGTTGCAGGCGGCCTTTGGCGAAGTAGAGAATGAGGAAATAGGCCGCTGTCAGCGCTATGGGCACTAATGCCGCCAGGGCTTCGGAATCGGTGAACGACGAGAGCAGGACGACGGAGGCTATTATTATCACGGCGGGCAGGATATATGCCAGCAGGACGGCTAGCAAGCCCATGCCTTCGTCTACGCTGACGATGACTTGGTCGTCGATATGGTAGCTCTCCCAGTCTTTGGTTTCTACCTCAACTATCTTGTCGGCTTTGTCGACAAAGGCGCATTTCTCGTGCGCCGCGCAGCTGCTGCAGGCGGAAAGGACATGCATCTCGACGGTTACTATGCCTGTGGTGACTTTGGTTACTTTCCCATCGTGGGTGGCGATATGCGACATTGTTGCTGTTAGTGTTTGAAGTTGAACTTGATATTGTCAGGGTATTTCTTGCAGTTTTTTACACATTGGCCTTCGGTGTTGATCTTGAACACCTCGGTGTTGTAAACCACTTCGGCGCGTCCCCATTCAAAGTAGGAGGCGGCGGTGAAGACAAAATCGCACACTTGGTTGCCCTCTTTGTCGATGAAGCCCCACATGTATTCTTTGCTGACGGGGATGAGTCCTTCGGTGCAATGTTGGGCGGAGTTGTAGATGAGGGGGATGACTATTTTGCCTTGCTTGTTGACGAAGCCGTATTTGCCGTCTTTCTCTATCATGGCCAGGTTTTCGGAGAAGATGTACTCCATTGAGCGGTAGCCGCTGTTGTCGTACTCGATGGGGAGTATGACTTTGCCGCGTTTGTTGATGATGCCGTATTTGCCGTCGCGTTTCACCATGGAGTATCCGTCGTAGAAGCCCGACGCCTCTTCGTAGCGGCCGAATTTCTCTTTGCCGTCGCGCGCGAGGAAGTAGTATCCGCCGTCGCGTACCACGATATAGTAGTCTTCTTGATAGAGGAGGATCTTGTCGTAGATGAAATTGGTGAGTCTTTTGTAGCGGTTGTTGAAAAGCGCGGCTTTGCCCTCCTTGGCGTCGACGGCGAAGAAGCGACCTTCGTACATGTTGGTGACTTCGAGGTATTTGCAGGGCAACACCTCGTTGCCGTCGCGGTCAATCATGCCAAAGCGGTCGTAGAGTTTGACGACGGCGCGACCTTCCTGGAAGGCCATGGCGTACTCGTATTTGGGCGCGATTTGGATTTTGTTGTTCTTGTCGATGAAGCCGTACCCCATGGTGTTGCTGTCGATGTCGATGAGGGCTACGGCAAGGCCTTCGCTAAAGCCCGACGCGGTGCGGTATTGGCAATCTATGGCTAGGGCTCCGGTGGTGTCGACAAAACCATAGCGCTCGTTTTTGCGCACTCTTATCATGCCGTCGGTGGGGTAGTTGACCTCCTCGTAGATGGGCGGCACAATCTCGCGTCCGTCGCGGTCGATAAGACCGCAGAGGTTGTAATCTTTGTATACCAGACAATAGTTGTCGTGGAATTTGTCGACGAATTTGTATTTGGGTTCCACGATGATGGTACCATCCTCTCTCTTGAAGCCGAAGAGGTCGCCACGCTGAATGGTTTGTATGCCGTCGATGAAGACCAATTCGCAGCCACAGGCTTCGTCGTCGACGATGACAACGTTGTCTTTCTTGTCGCTCTTGGCGTTCTTTTTGCCTTGGGCATAGAGGGTGCTGGCTCCGAATAGGAGTAGCAGCATGAGGATGATTTTTGTTTTTTCCATAGCGCACATAATTGCTTGTTACTATTATATTTCTGTTGCGCCGCTGTTTATCCAACCGCTTTTGCCATCGCTAATCTCTATCAACCACCAGTTGTCCTGTCGTTCGTTGATTTTGACTTTGGCGCCTTCGTGAAGCACAAACTTGTCCACACTCAGGGCGTCGGGGGCACCTTTGACAACAATCATAGGGTCGGTAACAATGGCTTTATTATGTATAGACGCATTATGGGTCGAAATTGCTGCATTGATTCCCGAAAAAATTGTTGTCAAAGTAAGAAGTACCAGCAGGACAAATGTCCATTTGCGTGTGTTATAGTTCTTTGCGATGAGGAAAAGACACAAGACGGATAGCGTGACGATGAAAAAAATCAATCCTGTCACGCGCCATCCTTTGGAGGTGGCTATCTGGTTTATTTTTTGCCCCCATTGCTGAAGGATGGGCTTGGGCAGCTCTTCGATGTTGTCGGTGGCTTTGCTGCGCGCCAAAGCCAGGTTGTCTTTCACCTCGCCTTTGTTTGGCGCTAGCTTCAGCGCTTTCTCGTAGTAGAGTATTGAGTTGCCTATCTCTTTCATTCGGTAGTAGGTGTTGCCAATGTTGTAGTATAGCTCCCAGCTGTCGTAACCGGCATCGATGATGGAGCGATAGAGGTCGACGGCGTTTTGGTAATCACCGCTGTCGTACAGCGCGTTGGCTTTGTCAAAAGTAAGCTGCATGTCGTCTTGTGGCTTGGCGAAGAGGGGCGACAGCGTGAGGAGTGCTATGAGGGTCAGAATTATTTTTTTTGTTGGTTGCATTGTGGGTCGTGTGGTTTTGAAATGTTGTGGCTTCGGTCGGGGTACTATCAAAGTACTATAGTGGTTGTTTTCGGTTTTGTGCCTTAATGTGGATGGCGCGCTTCGTGGCGGTGGCGTTATTTGTTTTTTATTGCGGCGATGTTGGTGATGGTGTCCATGGCCTCGTTGTAGATCGACTGCTTTTTGGCGCTGCTGTCGCCGGGGGCGAAGCGGGCGAAGTCGACGTCTTCGAGGGTTTTCAGAATTTGTTGCTGCAGGGTTTGGTCGACAGCTTTCTCTTCGAGATGGCGACGTATGGTGTCGGAGGACAAAAGTGACTGCTGGATGTTGAATTTGTCGGCTATACCGCCCCACAGGGCTTTGTAGATCTCTTCGTAGAAAAGGTTGTCGTCGGCGTCGTGAAGGTGCCGCTCGGCGTTGCGAAGTCTTTTCTTGGCGAGCTTGGTGGCGCGTTGCAGACGCATGCTGGCTTCGTCACCCTCAATGGTTTGTTGGCGTCGCGCAAGTATGATGATGGCCGACACAGCTAGCGCGGGTATGACAAGCAGGATCCAAAACAGGGGTGAGGCCTTGCCGTTGCTGTCGACAGGACGCAGGCGAGTGTGCTTTTGGATGTGGTGTATGTCGCTGTTGAGCAACTTGATGTCGCTTTTGGCGGTGCTGTTGTTGAGTGGTTTACCTACTTTGATGTGGATGGGGTTGCATTCCTTGGTGACATAATCGCCTGTCGAGGGGTCGAAATAGGTGTATTGGAATGCGGGCATGTCGTATTCGCCTTGCACCTGGGGCGTTACTATCCATTCGAAGGTTCTGCTGCCGCTAAGGCCGTTGTCGCCTTTGTTGATGTTGTCGATGACACGAGGCTCATAGGTTTCCATGCCTTTGGGAAAGTCGATGACGGGGGCTTCGAGAAGGCTGAGGTTGCCATGGCCGCTGATGGTTACGCTGTAGGTGAAGGCTTCGTTGGCGTGCAGCTCTTTGAGGTCGCTTTTGGCCGTCACCTTGAAATTGCCGACACCACCGGCAAAACCATCGGGGGCCTCGGGTAGGGGCTTGACGTTGACGGAGAGCGAGTTGCTGGTGAGTGAGCGCACAACGGCTTGTTGTTGGGTGGGTGTGAAGAAGGGGTCGTCGATGAAGAAGTCGAGCAGGGTGCCTGTGCGCTGGCGCTGCATTTGGGTTTGGATGATGGCTACTACATCGGTTTTGAGAGGTGCTATGGTCAGTTTGCCGCTTTCCTGGGGGAAGAGGGCGCCGCGCCTTATCTCGGCTACGTGGTATTGGCGGCCATTGTAGGTTTCGTTGTATTGCTTGACCTGAGTCATGTTTTCGCTGAGGTCTTCGCTCCAGAAACCTTTGTTGCGTGGCAGCTTGTCGATTTGAAACTGGGTTAGTGGTACTTGTGTGTAGATTTTGTAAACTATGATAGCTTCTTCGCCTTGATAGAGGTTGCTCTTGTTTATGCTGGCTCTGGCGAAGAGGGTGCTGTTGTCGATTTTTGTCTCCTCGCGAGGTTGTTGGCGGCTGGGTTGTGATGGCTGTCCCCATGGCCATCCTTGTTGTGAGGCTTGCTGTTGCTGCCGTTGGTTGCGGCTGTTGGGATTGGCTTTCTCGACTTTGATGGTGAAGGGTTTGCTGCTCACTTGGTGTCCATCGACGGTGCAGCTGGCGGCTCCCACATTGGCGGTGCCCTCGTTGTCGGCTCTCACCAGGATGGTGAAGGTGCTGGAAACCGATTGCGACATTTGGCCGTTGATGAATGATGTTGAGCTGCTGAAACCCGTGCTAGGGCCGCCGACATGGGTGAGACCTTTCAGCGATGGCATCTTGAAATTCTGAGCTCGGGCGTTGACATCGAATGTTATTTGGAATGTTTGCCCTGCCTCGACGGTGTTGCGGGTTCGGACATTCATCACCGCGTTTTGCGCGTTGATGTTGCCGAGGGCAATATAGAATAGAGTCAGTATTGTAAGAAGTTTTTTTATCATGAGCTTTGTAGTGTTGTTCTTTTTGGGGGTTCCCGTTTCCGTCCGTCAACGTCAACGTTAACGTCAAGGTTAGAGTTTACGTTTAGGTTAACGTTAACGTTGCCAGAGGCTTACCAATTCTTGTCGATATGTGATGGGTTGCCTTGATTCTTGTTCTCTTTGGCGCGAACTGCTTTCATGGTTTGCTGCTCGTTGTTTTTCATGGCGTTCAGCATCCTTTCGGCTTCGCGACGTCGTTGTTCGCTCTGTTTGTCCTGCTTTTTGTCCTGTTGTTTGTTTTGTTGTTGCTGTTGCTGGTTTTGGTCTTTATTTTGATCTTTGTTTTGGTTTTGGCTATTTTGGTCCTTGTTTTGATCCTTATTTTGGTCCTTGTTCTGGTTTTGGTCTTTGTTTTGTTGGTCGTTGTTGCCGCCACCGCTGTTACCTTGATTCTGGTTTTTGCGTAGCAACTGTTTGGCTAACGACAGATTGTGTTGAGCGTCCTTGTTTTTGCTGTTGAGCCTCAGAGCGGCTTTGTATTGCTCGATGGCTGAGCGGAGGCTTTGGTCGTCGTATCCTCCTGTGTCGCGTGCCGCCAGCGCCCTGTTTAGGTGTATGTTGCCGGCGTTGTAGTGGGCTTTCTCGCGTTGTTGCGGTGTGGCGCTTTTGTTCTCGCATAGGGTTTTGTATAGAGTCAAGGCTTCGTCGGTCTTGCTGAGTCGGCCGTTTGCAAGGGCTGCGTTATACTGTGCTTTGGCATAGTTGCTGTCGGCTTTGAGTGCGGTGTTGTATTTTTCGAGGGCGGCGCTGTTGTTCTTCTTGTCGAGGGCTTTGTTGCCACCTCGCGTGGCTACTCTTCTTTGGCGCGCGACTTTATGTTTCACTTTGTAGGGAACTGTCTGCTTTTCGAGCTGATAGCTGTTCTGTGGCGTTGGTGTTTGCTGCTCGCTGCCACCCGCCGGCGACGTGGGTTGGTTTTGTGCCAATGTGAGTAGAGGCAGGAGTGCTAGAGTCAGTATGATAAGCTTTTTTGACATGATCATGATAAAGAATGATGAAAGTTGTTTCGTTTCGATATCTTGTATTGTCTTATATATTATTTTTTCCTTTTTATAATTCGGTTAAGGCTGAAGCGGGGATTGCGACGCTCGAGGATGAAGACTTCGATGATGAGGAAAAGTAGTCCTGCCGCCAGTGGATATTGGTATTGCGATTTGAAGGAGACAAATTGGGCGGCACCGAATTTCTGGCTCTCCAATGTGTGCAGCTGTTTTACTATTTCCTCGACTGCGGCGTTGCCGTTGCCGGCGTTGACATAGATGCCGTTGCCGGCTTTGGCGATATCGTGCAGCATCTCTTCGTTGAGGTGGGTGGTGACAACATTGCCTTCGCTGTCTTTCAGCCAGTCTTTCACTTGGCCGCGTCCGTCGGTTAGGGGTATCTGTCCGCCAGTGGTGGTGCCAATGCCTATGGTGCATACCATGATGCCTTGTTCGGCGGCATTTTCGGCGGCCTCTTTGGCGTCGTCCTCATGGTTCTCGCCGTCGCTGATGACGACTATGGCTCTGCTTTTGTTTGGCTCCCATTGGGGCTCGTCGTCGCCTTCGGCTCCATAACCCAGTGTTGCCATACCTTTCTCTATGGCGTCGCCTATGGCTGTGCCTTGCTCGTTGATGAGGTCGGTGCTGATTTGGTCAAGAAACATCTTGGTGGCGCCATAGTCGTTGGTCAACGGCATTTCGATGAAGGCGTTGCCGGCAAATACTACAAGTGAAACTCGGTCGCCTCCAAGTTGACTGATAAGGTTTTGGACAACTTGCTTGGTGCGTGCCATGCGGTTGGGTTTCATGTCTTGTGCCAGCATGCTGTTTGACACATCGATGCAAACGGCCATATCGATGCCTTTCTGTTCGCCCTCTGCGATTTTGCTGCCAATGCGGGGGTTGGCCCATGCTACGATAAGCATGCCTACGCCAAGACAAAGCAGGATGAGTTTGATGACTGGTCGTCGGGTGGATATGTCGGGTTGCAATCGGGGCAGCATGGCGTTGTCGGCAAACGATTGCAACTGTTTGCGCTTTAGCCGTTGCCGTATGATAAATGCGATAACCATGAGCGGAATGACGCTCAATAGCCATAGCAGGGTGGTGTGTTCAAAGTTCATTGTCTATGCCTGTGTTTTTTGTTGGATGTTGTTTTTTTTTGAGTATCGCGTCTGCGTCAATTGTCAATGCGAAGTAGTATTTCTAGCGCTAGTGCAAGTAGGGCGATAATGAGTAGGGGCTTGAACTCGTCTTTGGTTTGATGATATTGGGTTACATCTATTTTTGTTTTCTCGACTTTGTCTATTTGATCAAAAATCTCTTTGAGTGAGTTCTTGTTGGTGGCACGATAGTAGTGACCGCCCTCGGTGGCTTCGGCCATGTTGGTGAGGAGCGCCTCGTCGAGGTCGGCTTGTGCGTGGAAGGGCTGTCCGTGTTCGTCGTGATAGAGCACGTCGCCTTTGCTGCCCACGCCAATGGTGTAGAGTCGGATGCCGAATTCCGCTGCCAGTTCGGCGGCGGTTTCGGGGTCGATAGAGCCTTTGTTGTTGACTCCATCGGTGAGCAATATGATCACTTTGCTAACGGCCTTGCTGTCTTTGATTCGGTTGATGGCTGTGGCTAATCCGTCGCCAATGGCGGTGCCGTCTTCTAGAAGTCCGGTTCGCATCGCCGCTAGCTGTCGGTTAAGTACGTTGTGGTCGATTGTCAATGGTGTTTGGGTGAATGCTTCTCCGGCAAATTCGACTAGGGCAATGCGGTCGTTTAGTCGTCCGTTCATGAAGTTGAGGGCCACATCTTTGGCGGCTTCAAGCCTGTTTGGCTTGAAATCTTCGCCTTTCATGCTGCCCGACACATCCATGGCCAACACTATGTCGATGCCCTCAATCTCCATCTCTTCGCTGCTAAGCTTGCTTTGGGGGCGTGCTAGTGCGATGATGAGAGCGGTGACGGCTAGGCATCGCAATGCGAAACGTAGGTGGTAGATGATGTGGCGAGGGGTGCGTCGATAGCCGGCGAACATCTCGGTGGAGGGTATGTGCATAGGGGCTTTGATGCGTTTGTGCTTGCGAAGATACCATATTATCATCAGCGGCACAACAACTAGTAGTGTCAGCAACCAGGGATTGGCGAATGTTATGTCTTTCAGCATTTTATTTTTCTCCTGTTTCGACGTTGTTTAAACGGTGGGTCTCGGCGACTTTGTGTACAAAATCGATGGCGTCTTGCATGGCCATGTCGTGCTCGTGGCTTTCGGGTTGTGATTTGGCGAATTTCACCATGTCGGCTTTCTGCAGCAGTTGACGGAGCAGGGTTTCGCTCTCGTCACTCCAGTCGCTAATGTTGTGGAAAGCTCGCAACGTTTGGCGTGTCGTCATCTCGGCAGCCTTTATGCCATACATGTTGCGCAGGAATCGACGCACAATGTCGGTCATGTCGGTGTAGTATTTTTTGATACGCCCTTTCTGCCATAGCTCTTTGCGACGCAGATTTTCTAGCTCGGAGAGGGCTCTCTTGTCGGCGGGGACGGGCTTTGCTTTGGGTAAGATGACCAAGGGCTTGTTCTCTTTGCGGCGTCGCACTATCCATATCAGTGCGAAAACTATAGCTGCCAAAAGCAAGGCGGCGACAAACCAACGGGCTATTTCCCAAAAGGTGTAGGGCTCTTTTTCGACGTCGGCCTCTGCCTTAACCTCGCATTTGGTGGTGTCGGCATCGGCGGCATAGGTGGCGACGAGAAAAAGACTGTCGGATGGCGCTAGTATGACGGGGACGCCACCATTGTCGACAACAACGGCGATGCCTCCAATGTATTGTCGACCAGCGTCGAAGGTGGTGACGATAACTTTCTGCTCGATACTTTTGACCGAGCCGTCTTTGTCTTTGGTGGTGTCGGCAATGTAGTCGAGGGCTTCGACGGTGCCTTGTGTCATCTGTTGCAAAGTGGGCAGCGTAACTTTAGGCCATTTTTTTGTTGACTGGTCACGCTGGATGAAAATATGCAATGTCTTTTGGTCGCCGATGACTATATCGCCTGTGTCAAGTGTAGCTTTGACAGAAATGCCAGCGCCTTGTGATTGTGGCAGGGGCGTGGCCAAACTGTCGGCGGTTTGTCCGCTGGCAGTGGCTGCTATCGCTATCAACAAGCCTATTGCCAGGTGTTTATATTTTATGAAATGATTCATTGCTATTATGAATAATCTTTTCGTCTGTCAAACTATCATCCTCTCATTTTGAACAGGCCAATTAATGGTTTTACAAAATCTTGGCCCGTGGTTAGGGTAACATGGTCGATGCCATATTTTTGCAACAATTGTTCGCTCTTGTCTTCGTAATGGCGATAGTGCTCCTCGTAGGCTTTGCGGGCAAGGGGAGAGGAGGTGTCGATCCATTGTAGGGCGCCCGACTCGAGATCTTCAAAGGCGGTAAGTCCTATGTTGGGAAGTGTGCGTTCGCGGGGATCGTCGATGCGCAAGACGGCAAGGTCGTGTTTGCCGGCGGCTATTTTGAGGGCATTCTCGTAGTCGTCGTCAATCATGTCGCTCATAAGGAACGCTGTGGAGCGTTTTTTGGTGATGTTGGTGAAGTAGCGCAGGGCTTCGGAAATGTCGGTGCCTCTTCCTTCGGGCTTGTATCCTATGAGCTCGCGTATGATGCGAAGGATGTGGCTGCTGCCTTTCTTGGGAGGGATGAATTTCTCGATTTTATCGCTAAACATCACCACGCCAACTTTGTCGTTGTTGTGTATCGCTGAAAAAGCCAGTGTGGCTGCGGTTTCGGCAATAAGTTCCGATTTGTATTGGCTGGTGGTGCCAAAGAGGTGGGAACCGCTGACATCGATGAGAAGCATGACGGTGAGCTCGCGCTCTTCTTCGAACACTTTTACGTAAGGGTGGTTGAGGCGGGCGGTGACGTTCCAGTCGATGTTGCGCACATCGTCGCCGTATTGATATTCACGGACTTCGCTGAAAGCCATACCTCGACCTTTGAAGGCACTATGGTATTCGCCCGAGAACATCTGCTGGGATAGCCCTCGTGCTCGTATCTCAATACGCCTTACCTGTTTTATGATGTCACTTTCTTGCATTTTTCCGTTATTTTAGGATGAAAACGCTGTTTTTGGTCATCAGGGAACGTCGACGCGGTTCAATATCTCGTTGACAATTTCTTCGCTTTTAACATTTTCTGCCTCTGCTTCGTAGGTGAGGCCGATACGATGGCGTAGCACGTCCATGGCTATGGCTCGGACATCCTCGGGTATCACGTAACCTCTACGTTTCATGAAGGCGTAGCTTTTCGAAGCCTGTGCAAGGCTGATGGAGCCACGTGGCGAAGCACCGTAGCTTATCATTCCGGAAAGCTTCTCCAAGCCGTATTGCTCGGGATAGCGTGTGGCGAAGACAATGTCGGTAATGTAGTTCTCGATTTTTTCGTCCATGTAAACCTCTTTCACCAGGTTGCGGGCTTTGATGATTGCCGAAGGATCCATCATCGCTGTTTGGCGGTTGAATCCTTCGCCAAGGCTTTGGTGGAGTATCTGGCGTTCTTCGTCTTTCTCGGGATAGCTTATCACTACTTTGAGCATGAAACGGTCCACTTGTGCCTCGGGTAGGGGATAGGTGCCTTCTTGCTCTATGGGGTTCTGTGTTGCCATAACGAGGAAGGGCTCTTCGAGTTTGAAAGTATTCTCGCCTATGGTGACTTGGCGCTCTTGCATGGCTTCGAGGAGGGCGCTTTGTACTTTGGCCGGGGCTCGGTTTATCTCATCGGCGAGGATGAAATTGGAGAAGATGGGCCCTTTTTTGACTTGGAACGTCTCGTTTTTCTGACTGTAAATCATGGTTCCGATAAGGTCGGCGGGCAGCAAGTCGGGGGTGAACTGTATACGGCTGAATTTGGCATTGATGGCTTTGGCTAATGTGGTGATGGTGAGAGTTTTGGCAAGACCTGGAACACCCTCAAGTAGCACGTGGCCATTGGACAAAAGTCCTATCATTAGGCTTTCTACCATGTGTTTCTGACCAATGATGTTTTTGCGAACCTCCATCGTCAGTGCGTCGACAAAGGCGCTCTCTTGTTCGATACGCTGGTTCAGTTCTTGGATATTTACCGATTCGTTCATTGCTTTATTTTTATTGTTTTCTTAACTTTTAAAAACGTTTATTGTCATGCGATGACATTTTCAACAAACGACGTCCGTCTCAAAAAATTGTTGAATTGTATTTTTTTTTATTTTTTTAATACCGAAATGCAGGGAGTTCAAAAAAAATGTATATCTTTGCATGTTATATTTTTACACAGAAATCAAAAATCTTATTAATTATTAATATCTTATGAAAAGCAAAAAGTTACTAATCGGCTTAATTGTTGCTGCTTTTGCAGGCGGAGCGGGCATCGTTTCCGCCCAACCGAAGGCAAATTATCAGAACAACCTTATCGAGATTGGCCCCGACAATGTTGCTGGACGAGTCCGCGCTATTGTCGTTGACAATGCCGACCCGGAGCATACTACCCTTTATGCTGGCGGCGTTGCAGGTGGCCTTTACAAAATGGTGGGTCATGAGGCATGGCAACTCATCCCTTATGTGAGCAACAATCGTCAAGTCACACTCCCCATTTCTACAATGATCCAGCTGCCCGACAACAACCTCCTTATCGGAACCGGCGAGGGTATCGTTGAAAATCACGGAATCAATCACGACCGTATGTCTCCCAAAGGACGCGGCCTTTACCTTTATAACACTACCGACAACAGCTTCACTTTGTTGCAGGCTACTGACCCTAACACGCATCCCGAATTCTCTTACATCAATCGCTTGGCTTGCTACAACCGCAACAACCACTGGTACATCTATGTTGCCACCAACGAGGGCCTCTACAGATGGAACCTCAGCGCTTCCAACCCCGATTGGACAGCAGCTCCTCAGCTTGTACAGGCAGGCAACTTCCAGGATGTTATTGTGATCACCGCCGACAACCTGCTTTACGCCACAACTCCTAATAAGGTTTACCGCGTTGGTAACGTGACTGGCGAAAGCGCTGCTGTCGACATCACCTCAAGCAACAGCTCCTTCGCTACGGCTTCACGTATCGAACTCGCCGCTGCTTCGGTGAATGGCACTACTCGCCTCTATGCTGTAGTCGCTGACTCGACAGGCATGCTCGATGGCGTCTTCCTTACTACCAACCAGCAGACTTGGACCCGTTTGACTACCCCGACCATGATTCCTTTCGACTCGAAGAACCCTGGCAATCTGAACAACGCTATCGCTGTTAATCCTCGCAACCACAAAGAGATTATCGTTGGCGGCGCCACTGTTTGGAATGGTGAAGGCTTCGTCGAAAACTCCTACTATCAGTGGATTAAACAATCTGTCTCGGAAACTGAACTCAACTATGGTAACTATATGGGTACTGCCTATTCAAATGTTACCGGCAACTTCGTCCACTCTGGTATCCACCAGATAGTCCCCGAGTGGACCATCGAAAATGGTGATACCGTTTGGGTATGCTACTTTGCCACCGACGGTGGTGTCTTCAAAGGCAACAATATCCAGGTTGGCGATATGAATGTTTGGGGTTACACCGCTCTTAACAAAGGTCTGAACACCGTCCAGTTTAACCATATCGCTGTCACACCTGACGGCTCTGTTATTGGCGGCGCAATAGACAACAGCAGTTTGTTCATCCAGTCACGTAACAATCATGACGGTGCTGCTCCTATCAATTCATGGTACGACGACGACGAGAACTCGGTTATGAACCATATGGCCAATGTGGTCTTCAATGGTAATGGCGGTGGTGTTGCCTCCTCCATGTTCCAAATGGTTAAGCCTTTCACTCGTCGCTCAATCTTCGTATCGGCTGAGCCTGGCTATTTCTACTATATCGGTCGTGACGGTATGACTACCGTGGGTAGCTTTGGACGCGCTTGCACCGACTACGCTGACTATAACAACACTCAGACTTGGACAGCAGGCCCTGAATTTGTCTCTGACCAAATCCTTGGCTCTAACCCCATACCTAATGTCCGCATTTGGGAAACCACCAACAACACTATCTGGAACGACAGTATTACCTTCACCATCGATACCACCCACACCATTATCCGCAACGGTGAGCCTATGGCTATCACAAGCAATACTACAATCCAACCTGGCGACAAATATCTTGTCACCTCTCGCTCCAACTATTACTATCCTTTCTACCACACTTTCACCAACAGCTTTGTGGTTAAGGATCAGCCTTCGCACAGCATCCGCAGCTCTGTTGTAAGCCGTATGCTTATCTGCGCAAAGAATGCCCTTGGTGGTGGCGCTGTTTATCTCAACACTACCCCCAACGATTTCAGCAAGGTTTGGAGCCTCTCTGAATCTGGTAGCTTGGTTCCCTCGGTTCAGCAGAAACTTATGCATTGGGCAAAACTCTTCAGCGTCCGTGTCGGCTATAGCATTTTCGACGCTAACTTCAGCCTTGACGGTAGAAGCGTTTTCTCGGCCGTTACTAACGATACCACCGGTGAAAGCTATATCATCCGCGTCTACGACTACACCAACGCAAACGTCAACGACCCTGTCGATATGAAGAGAAAGCTTGGATACAACGAGCAGTTCCCCGTCTATGAAGGTATGCCTCGTATTACCAGCGTTGACACTATCTTCGCAGCCGATGGTAATAACTTTACCCGTCCTATCTCCTCTATTGTTGTTGACCCACGCAACGGTCAGGACAACATCATCATCACCTTTGGCGGTTATGGCAGCAACGAACCTAATATGGTATACATTAAAAATGCAAGCAATCCTGCCACCCGTACCATCACCAATATCAGCGTTACCAACAGCGCCAATGGTATGACAGTTTCCGACCCTGTCTACTCGGCTCTTATTGAGTACACCACCGGCGCTATCTATGCTGGTACCGACAAGGGCGTTTTCGTCTCCACTTCCAACATCAATCCTGTTTGGAATGTGTTTGGCGAGTTCGACGGTGTCCCCGTAACTTCTATTGTTCAGCAAACCAAATCTCTGCCTCGCGAAAAATATGTTGTCCGCGAAGGTGTCGAGGATGTCACTTATCTCTATGCTAAGACCAAATACCCCTACGCTCTCTATTTCGGTACCTATGGCCGTGGTGTCTTCATGGATACTTCCTATGTCACCGACCACGAGAACGAAATCGTAAACGAGGAGGATTGGCTCGGTATCACCAACGTCACCAAGGGTGAAAACTCTGTCAAGATTTATCCTAACCCCGCAGTCGACAAAGCTACCGTTGATATCGCTGTTGTAAACGCTGGCAAGGCCGTTGTTAAGATCTATGATCTCGGTGGTAAACTTGTCCACAGTGAGCAACTTGGTTATCTCACCGAGGGCAGCCATCAGTATAGCATCAATTGCAGCAAGTTCAACCATGGCATGTATCTTGTCAACATCAATATCGGAAAAGAGTCCGCTACCTCTAAACTGATTGTAAGATAATAATAATAAAATAGGGAAAGAGGTACTGACTGCAAAGCGGTACCTCTTTTTTTTTGCGAAAGATAATAAAGTATAATACATATTATATAATACAGTAATTCTATGGCCAATTTAGTAGAAGAATTGAAATGGAGAGGCATGATTCACGATATTATGCCTGGCACAGAAGAACAGTTGTCTAAAGAAGTTACCACTGCTTATGTCGGTATCGACCCTACTGCCGACAGTCTTCATATAGGTCATTTGGTTAGCATTATGCTTCTTAAACATTTGCAGATGGCTGGCCACAAACCTTTGGCTGTCGTGGGTGGCGCTACCGGTATGATTGGCGACCCTTCGTTCAAGGCCGCTGAGCGCAAACTGCTAACGCCTGAGGAAATTCAGCACAACGTTGCTTGTATCCGCAAGCAGCTTGAGCGTTTCCTCGATTTTGACAATCCTGTCAATGGCGCCGAAATCCTCAACAACTACGACTGGATGAAGGATTATCTTTTCCTCGACTTCATCCGCGATGTGGGCAAGCATATAACGGTCAATTATATGATGACCAAAGACTCTGTGAAGAAACGCATGGAGACGGGTATCTCGTTTACCGAGTTCTCTTATCAGCTTTTGCAGGGCTATGACTTCCTTACCCTCTATCGCACCAAGGGCTGCAAGCTGCAAATGGGCGGTAGCGACCAATGGGGTAATATCACCACAGGTACCGAGCTTATCAGACGTATGGAAGGCGGTGAGGCTTTCGCTCTCACTTGCCCTCTTATCACTAAGGCCGACGGAACTAAATTCGGTAAAACGGAAGGCGGTAATGTGTGGCTTGACCCGGAAAAAACTTCACCCTACAAATTCTATCAGTTCTGGCTCAACTGTTCTGATGTCGACTCGGCTCGCTATATTCGCATCTTTACCCTTCTAAGCAAAGAGGAAGTTGAAGAACTTGAGCGTCAGCATTCGGAAGCTCCTGAACGCCGTATCCTTCAGAAAGCCCTCGCCAAAGATATTACTATTCGCGTTCATGGACAGCAAGCCTATGATGCCGCCATCGCCGCTAGCGAACTGCTTTTTGGCAAGGCTACAACCGAACAACTCAATAGTCTTGACCGCAACATGATGCTCAGCGTCTTTGAAGGTGTGCCGCAATTCAATGTCAGCCGTGCCGCTATCGAAGCTCAGCCGTCCCTTATTGATTTGGCCGCCGAAACGGGTATGTTTGCCAGCAAAGGTGAGATTCGCCGCGAGCTGAAGCAAAACTCTATCATGGTAAACAAACAGAAAGTGGGGGAGGATTGCCGCCTAACGACTTCGGATATTCTAAGTTGCGGATGCATTCTTATTCAAAAAGGCAAAAAGAACTATTATCTTGTCAATATTGAATAGAAAAATGGAGAGGGTTTTTAACCTTCTCCTTTTTTTGTTACTGAGATTACGCATGAATAGTTTTTTTTGTCAGTTAAACTATTATTAGTATCTTTGCAAAAATTTACAAAACATAAACAGTATGACACAAACTGGTATTAAAACATTGAGAGACAGCGCTGGTATGCGCTGGACAGCTTTGCTGCTGCTTGCTTTGGCTATGTTTTGCAGCTATGTATTTATGGACATTTTGTCGCCTATCAAGGACCTTATGCAAGATACTCGTGGATGGGATAGCGGCTCTTTCGGCCGTATGCAGGGCGCTGAGGTGTTCCTTAACGTGTATGTATTCTTCCTTATCTTTGCCGGTATCATCCTCGACAAGATGGGCGTTCGCTTCACCGCAGTTCTTTCTGGCGCTGTGATGTTGATTGGTGGTATCATCAAGTTCTATGCCGTTAGTGACGCTTTTATTGGCACAGGTCTTGAAAGTTGGTTCAATACTCACTTGAATTGGAATGGTGAACTGCCAATAATTGGAGCTATTCTGCCTTTCGCAGCAGGTATGCCTGCATCGGCAAAATTGGCTGCTTGCGGTTTCATGCTCTTCGGCTGTGGCTGTGAGATGGCTGGCATTACCGTAAGCCGTGGTATTGTTAAATGGTTCAAAGGCCGTGAAACGGCTCTTGCAATGGGCTCCGAAATGGCTTTGGCACGCTTGGGTGTGGCTACATGTATGATCTTCTCACCTTATTTCGCAAAACTTGGTGGCGAAATCCATGTCGACAACGCTGTCAAATTTGGCGTTGTGCTGCTCTGCATTGCACTTATTATGTTCATTACCTATTTCTTCATGGACAAGAAGCTCGACAGCCAAACTGGCGAGGCTGAGGAAAAGGACGATCCTTTCAAACTCAGCGACCTTGGCAAGATTTTCAGCAGCCTTGGTTTCTGGCTTGTCGCTCTGCTCTGCGTGCTTTATTATAGCGCTATTTTCCCATTCCAGAAATATGCAGTCAATATGCTTCAGTGCAATTTGACTCTGACTCCTGCCGATCCTAACACCTTCTGGGGCGGTAATTCGGTTACCATCGTTCAGTACATCCTTATGCTTGTTGTCGCAGCCGGCTCTTTCTCAAGCAATTTCATCAAGAATAACAAAGGTCTTAAAGGTTGCTTGATGGGTATTGCTGTGATCGCTCTTGTGGTTTATTGCTACATGGGTTACATGCGTGGCACTGCTGAGACTATTTTCGCTGTCTTCCCATTGCTGGCAGTTGCTATCACTCCTATTCTTGGCAACTATGTCGACCATAAGGGCAAGGCTGCCTCTATGCTTATGCTTGGCTCTATGCTGCTGGTTGTATGCCACCTCACCTTCGCATTCGTTCTTCCTGGTGTATCGGCTAACTCCTCTGTTGGTGGCGTAGTTGTTGCCTATGTCACTATCCTTGTGCTTGGAGCCAGCTTCTCGCTGGTACCTGCCGCTCTGTGGCCATCTGTACCTAAGCTGGTCGACGAGAAGATTATCGGTTCTGCATATGCGGCTATATTCTGGATTCAGAATATTGGCCTCGGTTTGTTCCCTGCTCTTATCGGTATTGTTCTCAACAACACCAACGAGGGCAAGGCTTCGCACGAACTCGATTACACATGGGCTCTTGTTATGCTGGCAGCCTTGGGTATCGCCGCTCTTCTTATCTCGATCTACCTCCGTGCCGTCGACAAGAAGAAAGGCTACGGCCTTGAGCAACCTAACATCAAGAGTGAAGAATAAAAACAATATGTTTTTTATTGTCAAATAAAAACGCCGCTCATATGGGCGGCGTTTTTTTTGAATAACAATCTTCAGTTTGTTGTGCTGATTATTGAAAAAGTAAATAAGTGATTCTGAAGTATAAGTGGAAGTAAAAGTGGGAAGTTTAAGTGAACAAATGAATATGTATTGTCTTGTGTGCAGCGCATAACTACTTTTTATTACATCCCATTGTTTTACGTTATTGTTATTTATTTCTAAGTGCAATAATATATAAATTTAACATTTTTTATATATTTTGTTTCGACTATTTTGCATTGAGAATACACTATTAGTTTGAGAAAAAAACAGAGTATTATGAGAAATAAAACTATTTTTTTTTCTTTATTAATTTCCTGTTTAGGTATAATAGGAGAGGTCTCCTGGTCTCAGCTCGTGGCCTGCAGTATGAACTTATTGAGCGGAACGCTGGCGCTGAAGACCTTCATAACGTAATCCTTGAAACCGTCGCTAAGCACAACATCTTTGGGCACCTCGTGCATAGTACAGTAATCGCAGTATTTTAGTAGGTCGGCATGCTCCCAGTCGTTGGGATAACCCTTGGGCGCTCGGCTCAGCTTTTTGGTGGTATAGTACGAGTCACCAAAATACTTTTTGTAGTCTTTGTTGTTGCGTATGGCCAGAAATTCGTCTATGTTATAGAATATTTCTTGTCGTATAGCGGCAAGTTTTGCCTTCTCTGGCATGAAAATGCCGCCACCAAGGCTACAGTTGCCGTTTAGGCCATAATCCTCTTGGCCAATCTGCAGGTAATAGCCCGCCTCGCCACTGCGTTTGATGCCATAACTGCTTAGAAAGAAAGCGATATGTGTTTTGTAGGGACGTTTGTCTTGTGTGAAGCGTAAGTCCCGGTATATGCGATAAATGCACTTCTTGGGGTCGGGGTGGCCTATGGAAGGATCAAGGGGAGAAAGTTTGTCAATTATTTGTGCCGTCAAATCGATAAACTCCTCTCTGATGGCGTCGTAACGACTTTTGTTGTCCATGAACCATTCTCGGTTGTTGTTGCGATGCAACTCATTGAAGAAGTTTAATATGTCAGGACTCATTTTTTCTCCGTGTTGTTGCTTTGATCGCTCTTGACGTTAGTGTCGTTTTCGGCCTCTTTTTTCACCGCTGGGGCTTTCGAAACCTCTTTTATGGGCTTTACAATATCTATCACGCCGTCCGAAACACATTGAAGTGTGGTTTCTTCCATAGCGTTGACAAAGGCGGTGTCGGACATGAATTCTTTGTATTCATTCTCAACCTGGTTAAGGCAGGCCTCTACAGCTTCGTGGCCTTCCAGTTTGTAGCATTCGCATGCTGCTTTACCAGCTTTCAAACCCTCTTCGCGGGGCCCTTTCCCCGAACATGAAAGGCAGAGAATGGTCGCACCTATTATTAAGGAGGTGGTAATTGCTTTATTCATAGTTTGTTATTTGTTTATTCGCTGTTTTTCTTTTCTATGCAAAAATACATAAAAAATGCAATATATAAACAAGTTCACAGATGTTGTCTATATTTGTATGTTATAATATATAGAAGATGAACTGGTTATAGATACCCCATCTATTTCACATCATCTATGACCAACTCTTTGATGAGCTGTGCTGGAAATGACATTGTTTTTTTTGAAAAATATCTTATGATTTAGCGTTGAATGTTTACGGAAATTAGTATATTTGCAAAATATAAAAAAAATTAGTTTGTAAAAATAAATTATTTATAATCAGTAAAATATTTAAATTTTATAATTATGCTTAACAAAAAAGTTTCCGACTTGCTCAACGAGCAAATCAACAAGGAGCTCTACTCCGCTTATCTCTATCTTGATATGAACAACTATTTTGACAAACGCGGTCTTAGTGGTTTTGCCAACTGGTATATGATTCAGGCTCAGGAGGAACGTGACCATGCTATGCTTATCTATAAGTATATGCAGAACAATGATTGCCCTATAGTTCTCAATGCTATAGCTATGCCCGACAAGAAGTACAAGAAGGATATGGATGTTCTCAAAGCCGGTCTTGAGCATGAAGAGTATGTTACGGCAAGTATCCATACTATTTATGATGCTGCCTACAAAGTGAAAGATTTCCGCACCATGCAGTTCCTCGACTGGTTTGTCAAAGAACAAGGTGAGGAAGAAACCAATGCTCGCGACATGATCACCAAGATGGAACTTTTCGGTAGCGACCCCAAGAGCCTCTATATGCTCAATCAGGAGCTTGCCGCTCGCACATACAGTGCACCAAGTTTGGTCCTCGACTAAGAGGGGTTCGGATGTCGAGAGTCTATCCTTTTTTGTGAAAAAAGTTCATACACTCTATTCACACATTTAGCGATGTAAGAAGCGAATCTTCTAGGTTCGCTTCTTTTTGTTTCTATTATTGTATATTGCTGTTTTTATGGCGTTGTATGGTTTGGTTTTGCATCTTCCTCCTCTGATTCTAGATCGATTAGGAATTCGTTATTCCATTCTCTGTAAGCATCGTTTTTTTTAGAGAAGTATGCCTGCTCAATATTTTTTTAATAATCAATGTTCGATAAAAATATTTTTTTGTAAATTTGTAAATTCTTGTGTTGTGTATCGATATATACAACATGTTGTGATATAGATTATAAAAAAATAATAGTATAAGATAAAATGGCTAATTTTTTGAGAAAGCTTTTTGGTAGCAAGTCGCAACGCGACCTTAAGGAGGTTCAACCTTTCCTCGATGCTACACTCAAGGTATACCCGTCAATAAAAGAACTATCCAACGACGACCTTCGTAATAAAACAATAGAATTTAAGGAACGCATTCAAACGGCAATCAAATCTGAGGAAGATGAGTTGGCTTCATTGCGCCAACGTATCGAGGATGAATACGATATGCCTGTCGACGAGAAGGAGCAACTGTACAAGCGTATAGACGAGTTGGAAAAAACTTCCTACGACAAGACTCAAACCATACTTAACGAAATACTTCCCGAAGCATTTGCCGTGGTTAAGGAAACGGCACGCCGTTTCGCTGAAAACGATGAGGTTATTGTTACCGCCAACGATCACGACCGCGACTTGTCGGCACACCGTGAAAGCGTAAATATTGATGAAAACGGTAAGGCACACTACAAAAATACCTGGATGGCTGGCGGCAACATGATTAAGTGGGATATGGTTCACTATGATGTTCAGCTCATTGGTGGCGTCGTTCTTCACAGTGGCAAAATCGCCGAGATGGCCACTGGTGAGGGTAAAACGCTTGTGGCTACTCTGCCTGTCTATCTCAACGCTCTGCCCGGCAAGGGTGTGCATGTGGTTACTGTCAACGACTACCTCGCTAAGCGTGACTCGGAATGGATGGGTATGCTCTTCGAATTCCATGGCCTTACTGTCGACTGCATTGACAAACACGAACCTCACAGCGATGAGCGCAAGGCTGCCTACAATGCCGATATCACCTATGGTACCAACAATGAGTTTGGCTTTGACTATCTTCGCGACAATATGAGCCGCAATCCTGGCGAGCTTGTGCAACGTGGTCACAACTATGCTATCGTCGACGAGGTCGACTCGGTGCTTATCGACGATGCTCGTACTCCTCTTATCATCAGCGGCCCTACCGCCAAAGGCGACGACCAGGAATTCGACCGCTTCAAACCTGTAATTGAAAAACTTTACAATACTCAGCGTGTTCTTGTAACGACCATACTCGCCGACGCCAAACGCGAGCTTAGCGCCAATATGGATCAAAAACCCGACCAGCCGGGCGCTATGGCTCTCTTGCGCGCTTACAGAGGTTTGCCCAAAAACAAAGCTCTCATCAAGTTCCTCAGCGAAACGGGTGTCAAGGCTCTCCTCCAAAAGACTGAGAACTTCTACATGCAGGAGCAAAACAAATATATGCATATTATCGACGATGAACTCTACTTTGTTGTGGACGAAAAACAGCGTACCTGCGAATTAACTGACAAAGGTATGGATTTCCTCGCCGATATGGGTGAAGACCGCCGTTTTTATCAGCTCCCCGACGTCGGTGCAGAAATCGCCGAACTGGAAAAAGAAAACCTCTCGCCCGAAGAGAAATCTAAACGCAAGGAAGAGATTTATAGCAATTTCGCAGTACAGAGCGACCGCGTCCACACTGTAGACCAACTCCTTAAGGCATACACCCTGTTTGAAAAGGATGTCGATTACGTGCTTACCGACGACCGCCAAGTCAAAATTGTCGACGAGCAGACGGGTCGTATTATGGAAGGTCGCCGTTGGAGCGATGGTTTGCACCAAGCTGTCGAGGCTAAGGAAAACGCCAAAGTCGAGGCCGCCACTCAAACCTACGCCACCATTACTCTCCAGAACTATTTCCGCATGTACAAGAAACTTGCCGGTATGACAGGTACCGCTGAAACCGAGGCCGGCGAGTTCTGGAACATCTATAAACTTGATGTCGTTGTCATTCCCACCAACCGTCCTATCGCTCGCGTCGATATGGATGACATGATCTACAAAACAAAGCGTGAGAAATTCAAAGCTGTAATTGAGGAAATCGAACGCTTGCGCGGCGAAGGTCGTCCTGTTCTGGTGGGTACAACCTCAGTCGAGACCTCCGAATTGCTCAGCAAAATGCTTACCATGAAGGGCATCAAGCACAATGTCCTCAATGCCAAATTGCATAAGAAAGAGGCTGATATCGTCGCCGAAGCCGGCGAGCCTGGTCGTGTCACCATCGCTACTAACATGGCTGGTCGTGGTACTGATATCAAGCTCAAGGGCGACGTACGCGAGCATGGCGGTCTTGCCATCATCGGAACGGAACGCCACGAAAGCCGTCGTGTCGACCGCCAGCTGCGTGGTCGTGCCGGTCGTCAGGGCGACCCGGGTTCGTCTCTCTTCTTTGTCTCTCTTGAGGACGACCTTATGCGTATCTTCGGCTCCGAACGCATAGCCTCCATCATGGACCGTATGGGCTTGCAGGAAGGTGAGGTTATTCAGCATAGCATGATTACCAAACAGATAGAGCGTGCGCAAAAGAAGGTCGAGGAAAACAACTTCGGTATGCGTAAACGTCTGCTCGAGTATGACGATGTTATGAACAACCAACGAACTGTTATCTACAACAAGCGTCGTAACGCACTTTATGGCGACCGTCTCTCTATCGATATCTCCAACATGTTCTATGACACATGCGAACTTCTTTATACTGAGGCCGATCAGTCGCACGACTATGAGGGATTCAAGATGGAAATGATTCGTGTCTTTGCCCTCGATGTGCCTTTCACCGAAAAGGAACTTTTCAACACTCGCGACACTCGCGGCATGATAGAACAACTTTACAATCTCACCTACAATGCTTACAAGGAGCGTATGCAGCGTTTGGCTGAGCTTGCTTATCCTTTCATAAAAAATATTCATGACAATACTCGCTATCAGAATGTCGTCTTCCCAATCACCGATGGCGTAAAAACAATGAATGTCATCTGCCCCGTCCAAAAATCGTACGAGAACGGAGGCCGTGAGGTTCAGCTCTCTATCGAGAAAAACATCACCCTGGCTATCATTGACGACATGTGGAAGGAACACCTACGCGAACTCGACGACCTCAAGACATCTGTCCAGAACGCCTCCTATGAGCAGAAAGACCCATTGTTGATTTACAAGTTCGAGTCGTTCAACTTGTTCGAGAAAATGCTCCTCGACATCAACCGTCAGATTGCGTCGTTCTTGAGCCGCGCAAGTCTTCCTGTTAAGCAGGAGAGCGAAATGAAAGAGGCTCAGCAACCCACTTCCAACCAGCGCAACTTGCGTACCAGCCGCAATGACGCTCCCGAGGCTCAACGCACAGCTCCTCGCGAGAAACCTCAACCTGTCCATGTCGAGAAAAAAATTGGTCGCAACGACCCTTGTCCTTGCGGCAGCGGCAAAAAATACAAAAATTGCCACGGTAAAGATATAGAGGGTTGATATGTCTAGCTCTTTTGCCTCTCTATTGACAATCTGACCTGCCAACAACATTATCAAGCATCATTTACATAAATCCATTATTATGAAAAAGATTCTTATTTTGGCACTGCTATTGGCGGTTTTTGCTCCGACACCTCTCAGAGCTCAGTTTTTTCAGTCGGGCATTAAACTGCAATACTCAACAATGTCAGTCGACGAGATGATCTCCACAGTTCAATCTGAGGCCAAAGATTTCTCCCTTTCCACTGACCTTCTCAAAAGTAGCGAGGTGGGGCTGTTCTTCCGTCTCAATCCGGGCAACTGGGTTACTGTTCAAGCCGAAGCCAATGTTTCCATCGGTTCGGTATGGGATTCTGTCGACGCTCAAGGCGATTTTGTCAATTCTTCGTTATGGATGTTCCAGAACATCAGCGATGTCAATTTCTCTGTGCCTATTATGGCTGGCGTCCGCCTGCTCGACTTCGGCGACATGTTCACTCTTAGGGTTCTGGCAGGCCCGGAGTTCTATACCTCTATCAAAAGCATAAAGAATAAAGAGATAGACTTCTCTAAATATTCTCTCTCATTGGGGTTGGGTATCGATTTGTTCAACGTCATTGCTGTGGATGGACGCATTATGCGCTATTCCGACGGCAATATGGTTTACAAGTTGGGAGTGGGATTGATATTCTGATTTCCTTGAGCTTGATAATAAAGAGATGTCTTTCGTCTGCTCTCGTTCTATGCTGTCAAAAATCTTCTCTGTTTCGATGCTGGCTCTGTTCTGTGCTATGCAGGGCATCGCTTGTTGTCAGTCGGTAAAAGGAAGGGTCGTCGACAGTCAAAGCAACGAACCGCTTTCTGGCGTGAGCGTTTTTTGGAGTGGTACCGGTATCGGCACCACAACATCTTCTCCCGATGGCGCTTTTTCCTTGCCCTTGCATAACAAAGAGAACCATCTTGTGGCCAGAATTATGGGGTATGAAAACGATACTGTCGTCGTCCGTCACGACACAGTTGTCACTTTCTCTCTTGCTCCAAGCAGCAAACGTCTCGGAAGAGTAATCGTCAAGCGCCGCCGCAAAAATCAGTTCACCAATATGTCGTCGCTCGAGCTCACCGAGGTCATCACCTCTGAGGGCTTGCGAGGCTTGGCGTGTTGCAATCTTGGCGAAAGTTTCGAGAACTCTGCCACTGTCGATGTGGGCTACAGCGACGCTGTGTCGGGCAGCAAGCAGATACAGCTCTTGGGTCTCACCGGAGTCTATTCACAGATGTTGCTCGAAAATACACCTTTCCTTCGTGGCATCGCGGCGCCCTTTGGCTTGGGCTATGTTCCTGGACAGTGGATGGAGAGCATCTCGGTCAGCAAGGGTGTGGCGACAGTCAAGAACGGCTACGAGGCGATAACAGGTACGATAAATCTTGAGTATCAAAAACCCAAGAAGGACGACCGCTTCTCGCTCAACCTGTATGAGAACAGTGAGCTGCGCTCCGAGTTGACGGCTCGCTTGAGCCATCGTTTCAGCGATCGGCTTGCCACAGGTCTGTTGCTCTACGGCACCTATGGCGCTATGCGCAGCGACCATATCGGCCATGATGGATATATGGATTCCCCGTTGCAGAACCAGCTTAACATTGCCAATCGTTGGCATTACGAGGGCAAGAACGGGCTTGTCTCGCAGACCTTGTTCAACTACATCCATGAGAACCGGCTGGGTGGAGATATGCGTTTCGAGCGCGAAATGCGGGGCAGCGACACAATCTATGGTTTCGGTGGCGTCACCGACCGGTTGCATTTCTTCTCAAAGAACGGTTTCGCCATAAGCAACACAGCCTCGTTCGGTTCCCAGATAAGTGGCACATGGGAGCGTCGCGACGCCTTCTATGGCCAGACAGATTACAGCGGCGACCAGCGCGACCTCTATGTCAACCTGCTTGTCAATGTCGAGGTGAGCGGCGGCCATGTTGTCGACTTTGGTGTTTCGGCAAGCTATAACGACGTCAGCGAGATGCTCGAGAAGGCCATTGTTTTCCATTACCCTTTAATCATCTCAGCCGAAGGTTTACCACAGTTCTTCTTCAACACAACGTCGTTTGTCCCGGGCGCTTTTGGTCAGTATACCTTCCGTTATGGCGACGACTTCAATGCCACTTTGGGATTGCGCTACGACTACAACAGCTTCTATCAACGCCATCTTGTCACACCTCGGCTTCATTTCCGTTGGCAGGTGGTCAAGGGATGGGTGCTGCGAGGTTCTGCGGGACGGGGTTTCCGTTCCCCCACAGTCGTAGCCGAGAACATGGGGCTTTTGGCGTCAAGCCGTGTTTGGATCTTCGACAATGCTCCTGGAGTGAATGCTGAACGATGGGATTATCGCGATTATGTTCCTTTGGAGGAGGCCTGGAACGGCGGGCTCAATCTCGCCAAGAAAGTGAAACTTGACGACGACCGGGAGATGACCTTCACCGTCGACTTCTACCACACCGAGTTTGTCAGCCAGCTCCTCGTCGACCTTGATGCCGATGAGTCGGAGGTGCGTCTCACACCTCTTTCCGGCCGTAGTTTCTCCAATGTCGTGCAGGCCGATTTCAGTATAGAGCCACTTACAGGCTTCACCGTCTCGTTGGCTGGCAAGGTCAACGACGTGCGCTATATGTCGCCCTCACTGGGCACAATGGTGCGCAAACCCTACACATCGCTATGGAAAGCGTTGATGGTGCTGAGTTACCACACCCGTTACGACAAGTGGCGCTTCGATTTCACCACGCAATTCAACGGCCCCCAGCGCATCCCCGTCAACTATGGCACCGCGCAAGGTATGGTGCCCGACGAGGCGCCGGCATATATCTATATGCTTGGGCAGGTGTCGCGGCGATTCAAGCGTTTTGAGTTGTATGGCGGCGTTGAGAATATCACAGGTTATGTGCAGCCCCATCCCGTCATAGGCTACGACAACCCCTTCTCGACAGGCTTCGACGCCTCCGTTGTGTATGCGCCCCTCATGGGCCGCCTCTTCTATATCGGCTTTCGTTATAATATCATGTAATAAAACTCCGATTTTGGCGTTATAACCAATATCCTTACTGTTTTATTAACCGAATTAACTAATTGTAAATCATCTTGTATATTATTGCTTCTATCTATGAAAAAACTTTTTGTCTTATTGCTTCTTGTCTCTAGTTTCGCTGTTGCGTCTTATGCTCAAAAGTCGGGTAAAACCAACAAAACCACCGAGATTTCCATTCCTGGCTATTGCTGCAAAGGCTTGAATGCCACCATCGAGCGCACTCTCGCTTACGAGCGTGGTGTCGTGGAGTGGACTCTTAATCTCGACAAGAAATCGGTCACCGTGGTCTATCGTGATGGCAAAACAACTCCCGAAAAGATTGAGAAGGCTCTCGCCGCTAATGGCGTTCGTACTGCCAACCAAAAGCCCAACCCCCGTGCCATAGAGAAACTTCCCGCATGTTGCCAACCCGCAGCCCGTGGTGAGGCGTCTTGCAAATCAATGAAATAAGATATGACCGTTGTCGATAAACTTAAAAACGAACACGACATTTCTCGCCATGAGCTGGAAATGCTTCTTACCACTAACGAGGCTTCCTGTATCGAGGCATTGAAGTCTTCGGCTCGCGAGGAGGCAAACAAGGTATATGGCAACAAGGTCTTCATTCGAGGCCTTATCGAATTGTCGAGTCATTGCAAAAACGACTGCCTCTATTGCGGATTGCGTCGTAGCAACTCTACTGCGGTGCGCTACCGTCTAAGTGACGATGACATCTATTATTGTTGCGAGACTGGCTACAAGTTGGGCTTCCGCACCTTTGTTATGCAAGGTGGAGAGGATGGTTGGTTCGACGACAAACGCATGTGCCGCATTGTCAGCACTGTGCGCAATCGTTTCCCCGACTGCGCCATAACTCTTTCTCTGGGCGAGCGCAGCCGTGAAAGCTATCAGGCTCTTTTCGATGCCGGCGCCAATCGCTATCTTCTGCGTCATGAAACAGCCTCCCCCGAACATTATGCGCAGCTTCACCCCGCCGAGATGTCGTGGCAAAATCGTATCGACTGTCTCTATGCTCTTAAGGAGATAGGATACCAAGTGGGTTGCGGCTTCATGGTAGGCTCTCCCTATCAGACTTTCGACACTCTTTATGCCGACTTGCAGTTCATTCGCAACTTCCAGCCCCACATGGTCGGCATAGGTCCTTTCATATCGGCTCACGACACTCCTTTTGCCAATATGCCCAATGGCTCGGTGCAAACCACCTTGCGCCTTCTTGCCATCATCCGTCTACTCCACCCTCATGTGCTTCTCCCTGCCACAACGGCGCTCGGCACTCTCCACCCGCAGGGTCGCGAGCTAGGCATCCAGTTTGGCGCCAATGTGGTTATGCCCAATCTCTCTCCTCGCGACCACCGCAAAGACTATGCCATCTACGACAACAAGATATGCACAGGCGAGGAGTCTGCGGAATGCATGGCATGCACCGAGATGAGGATGAAACGCATTGGATACGAAACAGTAGTCAGTAGGGGAGACTTCAACCCCAATTATGAGGCTTGATTTTTACCTGATTTAGATGTGGTAGTCTTGCCGATAATTACTAGAATAACATAAAAAAAGTTCGCGACATGCCGCCGCGAACTTTTTTTTATTTTTGTCTGCCAATTTTTAGTCGCCTACTTGTTGGCGGTAGCGGTTCACGTCGCTCTCCGACGACTGCACTGCCTCGTTGGCTTTGTTCACCTTCTCGTCGGCTTCGGCCTTTTTGCCCGTCTTCTTCTCTATGCTGGCATTTAGCTTCTCAATGTCGGCGCGAAGGCTTTCTATCTTTTTGTTGTATTTCTCTATCTCTGCCTCTTTCTTGGCTATCTTCTCACGGTCGGAGGCGATGTCTTTCTCTATCGACGCCGCTGCGGCCACAGCCTTCGATTGGGTCTTCTGGGCTTTCTTCAATTCGGCTTCCGAGGCCCCAACTTTTTTCTGGGCCTCAAATTTGTCTACATAATAGGGAAAGCCTTCGGCAAAACGTCGCACGTTGATGTTGAGCTCGTTCTGGCTGATCGTCAGATTGGGCGATTTGGCAAAGAATGTCACCACAGTGACACGGTTCTTCTTCTTGCCCTGCTCGTCGACCTTGGCGTAGAAATCAACAGGCTGACTGTAAATGTCGGTGAATGTCTGGTTCTGTACTGCGATATATCCGTTCTCTTTGCCTGTCTTCAGCCCCGACTCTTTCAGCCTTTGGATCAACGCCTCGTTGGTCAGCTCTTTGCTTTGGTTGATAGATACTGTGTATGCGGGTACTGTGTAGTCGCCAAACTCTACGGTGACTTCCTGTACGCTCTGTGCCTTGATGCCTGCCATCAAAGCCATTGTCAAAACTAGTAATGATATTTTCTTCATAGATGAGGGTTTTTGTTGTTTTTGTAATTATTGTTGTCGCTATTGTTGGTTCATCTCAAAAAGCTCTTCCCACATGTCTACAAAATCGTTGTTGATCTCTCTCTTCTTCGCCTCTTCAATAAACAGTTTGTTGAATTGGTCGTTCTCCGACTTGCTTGAATATTTTGTTTTCAGCGAGTCGCTCATGGCGGTGAGCTCATCGTTGCAGCTCATGAAAAAATCGTAATCATCCTCCTCCATGTCGTTGTTCACTACGGCATAGCACTTCTCTACTTTTTCCACCAACAGCCGCACATCGCTCTTCATCTGGCTTTCGTTGTTGCCGCACGATGCTAGGCAAAATAAACTTATGGCGATGAAAATATAATTCTTTTTCATTTCTATAATTGCTTAAAGCTTATACATAAAAGACGCCGTTCGAAACCGAAGGCGTCTTTCTATTTTCTGTTTAGTACTCAATCGCGTCAATGAATTTACCGTCGGTCTCGTAGTTTAGAAGCTTCAGTTGACGCCATTTCTTGACAAAGAAGCCCTTCTTTTTGCCAATCATCAGCTGATAGGTGGCTTTGTTCTTAATCATCAATATGTATAGATCTTTGATCTTGTAGCCAGGATACTGGGCGTTGACGTGTTCTACAATGTTGTGGGGATAGTACTTCTCCTCCACATACCAACGGGTCTCGGTGCCTTTGGGTGAGAAACGATAGGCGGTAAGCGTGCCGCTTTCGTTGGTGTAGTAGGCGTCGTAGATGAGGGTGTCGATATAGCGCCACTCTACTTTTTTCTCGCCGTCACTAAGTCTGTTGTAGTCTTTCACATAGCGTTCGGGAACATCTTGCTCCGAAACTGTTTTGCCACTTTGGGCAAACAACATGCATTGTCCTATCAAAAGGAGTGCTGCAAAAGTTAGTATTCGTTTCATTGTTAATATTTTATTTTAATATGATTGCTTTGTTTGCTACTACAAAGATACTAAAAAAAGTATATATAATCTTTTTTTTGTTTTTTTTCTTATCTGTTTTTCTCGCTGTAGTCTCGTAGGGTCCCTTGTCACTCCATTATTGTCTTGGCTACATTGCGGGCCACATTCTCGCCATCGCGTATGGCTTGTATGCTCCAACCTATTTTCAAGTCTAGCAGCTCTTCTTCGCTCATCTGCCACTCTATGTCGTTGCCTCGCCTCAGTCTCTCGGTTGTGCTGAAAAGACACAATGCGGCACATACAGAGATGTTGAAACTCTCGGTAAATCCATACATTGGTATTTTTACGTATGCGTCTGCGCCCTCTATAGCTTCCTTGGTCAACCCCGTCAGCTCGGTGCCAAAAACCAGTGCCACTGGCTCTCTCAAGTCTAGGTCGCTTATCATGGTGTCGTTTTCGTGTGGAAGGGTGGCTACTATCTTGTATCCATGTCCCCTCAGGTGCTTGTATGCCTCTGCTATGTTGTCGTGTTTGTAATAGTCTACCCATTTGCTGCTGCCTACGGCAACGTCGCCCGCGGGATTAAAACTGTTGTTCCTCTCCACCACATGCACGTCCTGTACTCCAAAGCAGTCGCAGCTGCGCAACACGGCGCTGGCGTTGTGCGACTGGTATATGTCTTCCAAAACCACTGCTATATGTCGTGTGCGGTATTGTGACAGGCGTTCAAAAAGCTCTCTTTTGTTGTCCGAATACAGCTCGCCAAGAGCCTCATACAATCTCTTTTTCTGCTCTATGCTGTAGCTTTTGTAGAATATCGGTTCCGCTATTTTCCTCTCTGGCATCGCGAATAGGTTGTTTTTAGTTTTTTATGTATGTGATGTTTTTATGCTATAGCCTACATAATGTTATATAGTGCGCCGTTTGCATTCTATTCTTCTTTGCGTTTTACCACACTATGTCAAAATTCTCAGCCTCCTTCACCTTGGGGTCGCGCTGCCATTCCAAGACTTTGGCATATTTTAGGTAGCTGTTTTGCGCTATCGAGAGCGACAACGTCAGTCCGTCTATGCCACCCAATATGCCGCCGCGCAAAAAGTAGTTTACCACAAAGGCCCCAAGTCCGTGGCCTACTGGCGACCACGCATTCACCTTCTTGCCTGACAGGTATAGTATTTTTGCCCCTCGGCTGCTGTAGTTCCTTCCGGGTTTGGCAAACAGTTCGCCGCTATTCTTGTATCTGTAGTGTATTAAGTCGGCTTTTATCTCTTTTGTGTTCTCTGTGGGCACATGCGAGTGCTGCTTAACATCGCAGAAACGCAGCTTGTCGTGCCTGTATATTCGCACTAGGTAGTCGGGGTACCATCGGCAGCATTTCACCCACCGGCTCCCCACATAGTTCCTCCTCCTTACTGCAAAACCATTGTATTGTGTCGCCTCAAAGTCGGTCTTTTCTATAAATTCCACCAGCTCGGGTGTCAGCCTCTCGTCGGCGTCTATGCTTATCACCCACTTGTTCTTGACATGTTTTAGCGCTACATTTTTCTGAATCCCGTCGCCAAGATACGACTGCTCAACTACCTTGGCGCCGCATTGGCGTGCTATCTCAACTGTATTGTCGCTGCTCAGCGAATCCACAACAACTACTTCGTCACACACTTGCTGTAACGATTTTATTGCCTCGCCTATGTTTTGCTCCTCGTTGAGTGTCGTTATTATTCCTGAAATGGCTTTCATCTTTGTTGGCTCATTTGTTATACAACGAAAGATAATTCTCTTTTATTGTGTTTGACAATACTTCAATGTCGATGTTTTTTATTTTTGCCGCTTCGGCGTATATCTCCTCTATACCTATTTGGCTGGTGTCGGTTTCCAACATAAAAGGCAGTTCTATGTCGCGAAGGGTGTTGCGCACTTTCTCTCTCTTGCTGTCTGTCAGTGCGGCGCCAAATGACACTATAATGCCTGCCTTCCACAGCTGCTCGGCCATCTGCATCCCTCCGCCAAAACCATGCACTACCCATTGGGGCGCAGCTTTGTCTCTTTTTATAGTCTTGAGTCTTATGTCCATCACTTCGTTGTAGGCTCGCACGCAGTGTATCACCATTGGCTTTCTCAGCTCTTCGGCCATCTTCGTCTGCCATTCAAATACCTCTCGTTGTCTTTCCCAATCTGTTTTGCAGATTTTGTCCAATCCGCATTCGCCTATAATGTCGGCGTTTGTAAAGGCGTCGCGGTACTTCTTGGCAAACTCTTCGTAGCTCTTGGCTCCCTCGCTTTCGCACTCCCAGGGGTGTATACCAAAACTGCGGGGGGTGATGACACCCTCCGCAGTAGGTTTGTGTGTATGAAAATCTATATATTCTATCATTTCACAATAAGGCGACGCACAATGCGTTCCTCTTTGCTTTGGAACACAACATGGTATATGCCGCTGTTCAGTTTCTCAGTATCTATGCTGTACACTATGCTGCCTGCTGCTTTCAGCTTGCTGCTATGTGCAACACGTCCCATTTCGTCAACGATGCTGACTTCATAGTTGCCCTCGTTGCCAAGGTTTATGTCGATGTTGGCGATTCCGCTTGCGGGATTGGGGTAGAACTGACCAAAGTTTTGAGTCTCTATGGTCTCGATGCTCACATTGTCGTTGTGACCGAGATAGAATGTATAGTAACCACCTTGAGCGGCAGTCATAGGCTTTGTGATGGTTTTGCCGTTGTTGCTAGTGGCGCTGATATAGTATTCTACCTTGGTGGCGTTGCCGTTCAGCTGCCCCGATGTTGCTATTTCGCCGTTATAGCTATTCTCGCTGCTTGGAGTGAGCGCTACTTCATGCCATTCACCGTCGGCTATTCTGTATACAACCTTGGCACTCTGGATTCCGCTTTTGTTAGTGATAACAGCGGATATAGGTGCATTTGTGGTGGTGTACATATCATTGGTGTTGCCGGTGATGCTTGGATGTAGTATGCGGATTGGGTTGTCGGCGGGTATCTGCTTGGTAATGCAGTGTATGGCTCCCCCGCTACCGTCAAATGAGGCAACATTTATGGGGTAGATGGTATACCCAGGATATGCGGCGCGCACTGAGTCGATACGCAATCGGTCCCATTCCGCACTGGGCTGTCCGTTTACCACATTTGAGAAACATGGTTGGATTATCACGTTGTTTACAAAAGTGTGGTTGCTGTAGGTACGAGTGTATTGACTGTTGTATTGCACTTGGCTGGCGAAGTTTGCGCCGTTGTTGGCACAAGGGAATGGAATGTAGTGGCATTTGTAGTTTTTGCCAAACATGCTGGTGTAGCTGCATAGTGAGTCGATGTTCTTAACAGCGGTTTTGGCGTCGGTCCAGTTGCTGCAATATTCGGGAAATTTTGAGAACACAAATTCATTTTCGTCCCACATGTCGCAGTAAAGGTCAACGTGACCTGTTCCGCCGTCATATTTGAAAGTAGGTAAGATGTGAGCACCACGAGGACCCATAATATGAGCTAACGAGTCGCGAACCATTCCTTTGGTCAGAGCTGTCTTCTGATCGTAATGTAGAGTGGATATATCTTGACCATCCCATGTTATCTGACCGTATGTGTCTTGGTTGTTCTCGTAAATGGCTGAGCTGCTCAGCACCATTCCTGCTCCGTCGACAACACAGTTGCCGCCTTCCCACTCAATCGTGGTGATAAAGTTGGGTATTCCCATCTGCTCCTCTATCAGCGAAGGCAGTGAGTCGTCGAGGGCTCTTCCTGGATAATACATAAAGTCTACCATACCTACACTGTCTTGGTCGCCATAGTAGAAGCAAATAGGGCCACAGTCGCGAAACCAAAATGAGTTACCAGGGCCAACAATGAATTTTAGGTTGTCGTTCCGCAGGTTCATTCGGGCCAGCTTGCGTTTCACGGCGCTGCTGTCAGCGGCGTTCTCTATTCTCACCCATGCCTCTGCGCCTCCTAGCTGAATGGCGTCCATCAGGTAGTAAAACACGTTCGAAAACGCCATGTTGCTGGTGTCTATCACCGAAATGTAAGGACCTGTGCCCTGATGGTTGTTATAGCTGCCATAGTAGTAGTCGGCATATCCTGTTACTAATGGGTCTGCAAACCAGCTGTTGCTGTTCTCATGCCCAGGAACAAGATGGTCGTAGTAGGGGGTCACAACTATTGCTTTTACCTCTTCCCATTCACCTGGAAACCAGTTGCTGGCAGGAAGCTGCAGTCCGTTGCTCTTGCTTCCGCTTTTGGCCTCTTTGGATGAAGGAGCTAGGGTAACATTGCTGTTTCTAAACTGTTTTGCAAAGTCTCGTTTGTGCTTGGTCTTAAGCAGATATTCGCGCAACTCTTCTCTTGTGCGTGACTGCTCCTGAGCCATAGCGCTGCCCAAAGTCAGAATGGCCAACGCTACAAAAAATATCTTTTTCATCGATCCAGTTGTTGCTTTTTATCTTTTTTTCAGACTAAGAATCTCACGAGCTTCATCGCTTGTGGCTACCTGACGGCCGAGCAGTTTGGCCATTCTTACCACCTTGTCAACGAGCTCTCCATTGCTCTTCGCCAGAACGCCGCGTTCAAGATACAGGTTGTCCTCGAAGCCTACGCGAACATTGCCGCCCATGACGATAGCAGGTGCCGCTAATGTGAAGGCATGACGTCCAATGCCTGTGGCTGTCCATGTGCTGCCTGCTGGAATCTTGTTCACAAGCCAGCAGAGGTTGTCTACTGTCGCGGGGGTGCAACCGGGAACGCCAAGCACAAAGTTAAACTGCATGGGGTCGCCTGGAACCTCTCCCTTGCGTGCCATGGTGAGAATGGTGTCAAGATGTCCCATCTCAAAGCACTCGTATTCGGGTTTGATGCCCTTTTCTATCATGCGTTTGCCAAATGCGCGCATGGTGGGCATTGTGTTGTCAAAAATCTCGTCGCCAAAATTGCAGGTTCCGCAGTCTAGGGTTGCCATCTCGGGTATCGGGGTGGTGTTGGTCGAATCCAGTCGTTCGTCAGGTGTCATTCCTACTGCGCCTCCTGTCGAGGGAATCAATATCACGTTGGGGCATGCTTTCAATATGGCTTCGGTGCACTCCTGGAATCGCACATGGCTCTGCGTCGGCTTTCCGTCGTCTTCGCGAACGTGGAGGTGTACAATCGCGGCTCCGGCATCAACAGCCGATTTGGCTTCGCGTACTATCTCTTCTACGGTGTAAGGCACATTGGGGTTCTGTTCCTTGGTGACTTCTGCGCCGCAAATGGCGGCGGTGATGATCAGTTTTTCCATTTCTATATGTTTGTTTGTTGTTTAATTTATTGATATTTATTGTTGTTGTCGCTTTTGTGACAACTATTGCAATCTGCAAATTTACACAAAAAAACAGAATTTCTAACTGCCTTGCAAAAAACTATTTTTTGCACCCCTTGTCTTTTTTTCTTTCCTTTGACACACAATATTTTTTTTTTACGTCCGTTCTCAAATAAAAAATACATCTCTCAAGTCCCTATTCTTATCTTCATTATCATCTCTCTGCCTATGAGCCGCAATTATATTCTCCCCATATTTTTTATCGTCGCTCTTCTTGTCGCTACTCCCGCCATGAGCCAGTCTAAATCAAAAAAACAGCTCGAAAAGGAGAAAACACAGCTCGAAACGGAAATAAAGCGTCTCAATGCCGAGCTGGCAAAAGCTAAGAAAAACACCAAACTTACCAACTCTCAGCTTGCCGCCCTCAACAAAAAAATCAAGGAACGCAACAAGCTTATCGACAACATCAACGGCCAGCTCTACCACCTCGATGGACAGATATCGCGCATGAACGACAGTATCTCGTGCATTCAGAACCGTCGTCACTCTCTTCAGGAGGAATATGCCGCCACTGTCCGCTCTCTCTATCGCGAGTACAATAACATTGATAAGTGGGTCCTGCTCTTTGACACTCCCTCCTACAACAAAGCTCTCCTTCGCGCCAAATATTTCAAAAAATACAACGAGTACCGCCTTCAGCAGTCTCGCAAAATTCGTGAAACTGAACGCCAGCTCCAGGATGCCGGCAACGCTCTTCAACAACAAAAGCTTCAGCAAAGTGAGCTCCTTACGCAAGAGAAACGCCAGCGCGACCAGCTAGCCAAAGAGCAGCGCCAAAAAGAGGCTTCTGTCCAACAGTCGCGCGCCAACGAGAAACAACTTTCTTCGCAGCTCTCAGCAAAAGAGAAACAGAAACGCAAGCTTCAGCAGCAAATACAGCGCCTTATCGACGAGGAGGTCCGCAAAGCCGCCGAACAACGCGCCGCAGCCAAACGGGCCGCCGCCAAAGCAGCAGCATCAGCCAAGGGTGCAACACCGGCCAAAAGCTCCAAAACTAACTCTTCAACCTCCTCAAGGTCCAGCAATCCGTCTCCAAGTACAACCACCGTCACCGACAAAACCTCTTCTGAGGAAGCTGCCCTCAGCAACGACTTCGCCTCCAACAAGGGTCGTCTGGCTTGGCCAGTGGCTTATACTTCAATTGTACGCAATTATGGTCTCTACACCCACGAAAGCGGTGGACAAAACATGAATAATGGCATTGACCTGCTTACTGTCCAGAGCACCAATGTCTATGCCGTCTTCAAGGGCACCGTCACTAGGGTCTTCACTTGTCCTAACGGCACCACTGGCATCATCATCCGCCACGGTGAGTATATGACGGTCTATTGTAACCTGGCTTCTTCCAGTGTTAAGGCGGGTCAGAGTGTCTCCACACGTGCTGTCATTGGCCGTGTCGCCAACGACTCCAATGGCCACGGTGAATTCAGTTTCCAGCTTTGGAAGGGCCGCGAAAGCCAGAATCCTCGTTCTTGGCTGCGTTAGTAGCGTCAGTTTGGATCTCACTTCATTCGTCTGCATTTCGTTGGTACAAGTTCGTACCATTCAGTACCAATTCTAATTTTCTGAACTGTAAATGCCTAAAATCCAAGTATATTATTTTAGCCCCACGGGAGCTACCTTAGAGGTGGCTCGCCGTTTTGGCACCAAGCTCGGCGAAACTACCGGTCTCGAGGTCGAATACCATTCCTATACTTTGCCCCAAGAGCGCCAAGGGTTGCCGCAATTCAAGGCCGGAGATGTTGTGGTGTGGGCAACACCTGTATATGCGGGACGCATACCCAACAAGACGCTACCTTATGTGCAACGTGCCTTACAAGGCAACGGCAATCCTGCCATTGCCTTGGTAACATTCGGCAACAGAGCCTACGACAATGCCCTTGCCGAGTTGGTGGGTATAATGCATCGAGGCGGGTTAAAAGTCCTTGGTGGCGCAGCTGTGGTAACCCGCCATGCCTTCAGCGACACTCTGGGCTCGGGAAGGCCAAATCCCGACGACTTCGCAGCTCTTGACCATTTCGCTGGCGACGTGACATTATTGATGCGAGCTGGCTTGACCACAAAGCTTATCGTCAAGGGCGACGAGCAGGCTACCGAATATTATACTCCATTGAAGTCCGATAATGCTCCTGCAGGGTTTTTGAAAGCTCGTCCTTCGTGCAATTTGGAGTTGTGTGTACGTTGCGGCAAGTGTCAGTATGTATGTCCTATGGGCAGCATAGAAAGCCGCAACGGAGTGCCCTTTTTTGCTGGCATCTGTATCAAGTGTCAGGCTTGTCGCCGTGTCTGTGACAGTGGTGCCATATCTTTTGCCGACAGCGAATATCTGTCGCATGTGGCCATGCTTGAACGCAACTTCGCGGCTCCTAAGGCAAACGAGTTCTTCTTGGCTCAAGCGGTAACAATCAGACCCTTGCAGATATCGGAAATAAAATGTCTTGACGAGTTTCTCTACCAGGCTATCTTTGTTCCCCAGGGAGTGGCTGCTCCACCGCGAGATATCATTGAGCGTGAAGAACTCCAGGTGTATGTCCGCGATTTCGGAGACCATCCCGATGATAGGTGTCTTGTGGCTGAAATCGGAGGAACGATAGTGGGTGCTGTGTGGTGCAGAATAATGAACGACTACGGACATCTTTACGACGACGTACCTTCTCTTGCTATCTCTCTCCAAGAGGCCTACCGCAATCAAGGCATAGGCACGGAACTGCTGGCTAATATGTTGCGCCTGTTGGCGAGCGAAGGTTATCGTGGAGTGTCTCTGTCTGTACAGCGTGCTAACTATGCCTTAGGCATGTACACCAAGATGGGCTTTGGGCTCGTAAGAGTGGCTGGCGACGAGTATATACTCTATTGCGACCTCACCAAAGGTGTAAGAACGTGGTCGCTGCCTCAACGTCATTGTTTCCATTGCGGTGAGCCGCTACTTCTCAAAGCGCTCGAAGGGGAGGGGTTGGTCCCATACTGTGTGGCGTGCGGTGAGTATCGGTTCCCTATGTACAATGTCGCTGTAAGCATGATTGTCATCAACGAGTCGACAGGCGAGATTTTGCTTATCAAACAATATGGGCGTCCTCACTATATCCTTGTTGCGGGTTATGTCAACCGCGGTGAGCAAGTTGAGGATGCTGTCAGACGCGAGATAAAGGAAGAGACAGGGATGACAGCACAACGCATCCTGTTCAACCGTACCAGTTTTTTCGAGCCATCGAATACGCTGATGTGCAATTTCACTGCCTTTGTCTCCGATGCCAGCCAGTTCTGCCCTAATGGTGAAATCGACTCTTGGCAATGGTTTTCTGCCGACGAGGCGCGTCGCAATATCCGCCAAGGTAGCTTGGCTCAGAAATTCCTTAACGCCTATTTTGATCAGAAAAACTAGAAAAACATTATGATAGACAATATAATAGAATACAATAAAAGATTCGTTGCCGAAAAGGGCTACGAGAAGTACGTCACAGACAAATATCCTGACAAGAAGCTTGCTGTGTTGTCGTGCATGGACACTCGTCTTACCGAGCTGCTCCCTGCCGCTTTGGGCTTGCGCAATGGCGACGCCAAGATTATCAAAAATGCAGGTGGACTTGTCATCACTCCATTCGATTCGGCAATACGAAGTCTTATTGTCGCTATTTATGAACTTGGTGTTGATAGTGTTATGGTTGTCGCTCATTCCCATTGTGGGGCATGCCACATGAGTTATGACCATTTCCACGACCAGATGTTGGCGCGGGGAATTACCGACCAAACGCTCGACACCATACGCAAATGCGGCATAGACCTCAACCATTGGCTAGAGGGATTCAAAGACACAGAAGAGTCGGTGCGTAAAACTGTGGAAATTATTCGCACCCATCCTCTTGTGCCAAAGGATATTACGGTGCGAGGTTTTATTATAGATTCTGAAACGGGATTGCTTGAAGAGGTGAAGTCATTGTTGTAAACCGAAAAGTCAAAAAAAACTATTTTTTCCTCTTAGCAGATGGTCCTTTGTGTTCTTTTTTCTTGTGGCAGTGACTTTTTTTTTGATGGTTGAAAAAAAAATTTTATTTTTGCAAATTGAAAATAAAATTTTAAAGGAATGTAGAACGCTGACCACCAATGTGATCGATTAGCCCAAGAAGGGAGGAACTATGATTGAGACCATCCAAAATGGCGCCTTGAAATGGCATCATATTACCAACCCAAGCGAAGACGACTTTCGCTTTATGCTGGAAAATTTCAATTTCCACCCTCTTGACATCGATGACTGTCGTGGTACAAACCAACGCCCTAAAATCGACGAATACGACGACTACTATTTCCTTATCCTCCATTTCCCTTATTTTGACAAAGGTAGCAAGAATGTCCGCATCCGCGAAGTGAAAATCTTCTGGGGCAAGGACTATATTATCACCATAGGGAAATCTCACTTTGTGGTCAAAAAGCTCTTCGATGAGGTCAGCGAGGATCTTGCCGAAAACGACGAGGATACCCTTGAGGCTATGTCCTGCAGCGACTTGCTGCTTTACACCATCCTCGACCGTCTCATGCTTGAAACTTATCAACTCATCCTCCGCATAGGTTCGGAAATTGATTTGATCAACTACGACATTTTCAACAAAAAAGCCCGCAATATCATCGAGCTCATCTCTATAACTCGCCGCAACATTATTCTTCTCAACACTACCTTCAAACCTCAGCTCCGTGTGCTGCACATGTTTGAAAGCGGCGGCATCAAAGGCTTTGTTGACCCCGAAAAAGTCGACATGGAAGACTATTGGGGTGATATCCTCGACCAGTACCAGAAAATGTACGACCTTGTCGAGGACTACGGTGAATTGATTGAGGGCTTGTCTAAAACATTTGACTCGTTGCTGACTAACCGCACCAACGATATCATGCGTGTCCTTACCTATTTCAGTACGGTCATGCTTCCTCTTACGGTGGTCGCAAGCTTGTTCGGCATGAATGTTGATTTCCCATTTACGACTAATACGGTGTCGTTCTGGATTATTCTTGGCTCTATGGCTCTTCTGACAACAGGTCTGCTGGTCTATTTTAATAGGATAGCAAACCGTTAATAGAATTGACATCAATTGTCTTCATCTCACACCCCTACGTTTGTTTCCTTTCACTTAGTCAAAAAAAGCCGACGGCTATTTGCCGTCGACCATCTTTCTCTTCTACTTTGACGTTAAGTGAAAACCAGTCTCTAATAAGTGTGTGTCTCTGCTATTACAGCGCTCATGGCAACGTCGAAGGGCTCGACAGGGATGGCGTCGAAGACTTGGAAATCGAAAGCTACCCCCACCTTGACGGCGCGTGATGTTGTTTTGAGCAGCCGGTCGTAAAAGCCTCTACCTCTCCCCATGCGGTTGCGCTGCTTGTCGAAGGCAACACCGGGAACTACTATCATGTCGATAAGGTTGACTTCGTCAAAAATCGGACCTACGGGCTCTGGTATGCCAAACTGAGGGCCTGGCACCATGCTGTCGGCTCCTGTGTAGCGGCGCAAAAGAAGATTGTCGCCATCAACACAAGGCAACAAAATGTTTTTGTCGTGATACCAACGACGCACAAAATCATGGGTGTATACCTCGTCGTCCATCGACCAATAGAGCAATACTGTTTTGGCGGCGACAAAGTCGGGATGTGTCTCGACTTTCTGCATTACGGCCTTAGAGCGTTGAATCTTGTCGTTGAGTGAGATCTCTTTCTTCGAGGCGCGGACAATTTTTCGAAGTTCTTGCTTGGTCATAATCTAATATGATGGAAATGATTCCAAAAAAGTGGGAAATACTTTGAGCTTACACTATACAAGGGAGTCGAAAATCAATTCGCGACTCCCTTGCTAAAGTATTGAATAGAAAAACATGAAATGCATTAGAATGGCAAGTCGTCGTCACCCTCGGCGGGTTTGGAGGCAAAGGGTGCTGCCGATGGTGCGGGAGCAGCTGTGGGAGCAGCGGCGGGAGCAGCTGTCGGTATACCGGCAACCATGGGAACTACTCTAATGCAACGCAAATCGGTGTACCAGCGGTCGTTGAACTCGCGCGACTCAGGCGAGAACGTTACCACTACTGGGCTGTTGAGGGCAATACCATTGATCATGGCGAGACGGTCTTCGCCAAAAAGGGTGAAAGCTACTTGACGGGGATAGTCGCTGTCGGTTTCGATTACAAAGCCTCCTCTTACCCATGGGCCTCGTTGAGACTCTCCTCTTACTTCGGGCAAAATCTTAATAAATCTTCCTGTAATATCCATATTGTTATTTTTTTGATTGTTATCTAATTATAACTTGCTTGAACAGCAAATTGTTTGGAAAGTTGAAAGTACAAAAATACACAAAAAGTATTAGTAATCCATCTTCCATTGGAAAAAGTTTTGAACAACGACACAATATTTTTTGTACTTTAGCAGTTACTTTTGTTACATTATTATAAACCAGAGGGGAGACGTCCGTTTTGTGAAGTGTCTGTGGCTCGGGAAGGTGTGTGACTACCCCCGGCAGAGTGATTTCTGTATTAACTCCGACCTTCACTTCATTATCTAATTTAACCTTCAAAAAATCAAGCCTATGCCGATGTTCTATACGCCTAAACCCAGGCAATTCCATTACAAGCCTCGATTCTACGATCCTGAAAAGGAAGAATGGGAAAAACTGAAAACGAAATACAGGCTTGAGAAAGGATTACCACTCGACGACGAAAGGTTTGCTGCGTCTCATGACGACGTGTCGTCGTCTGCCGACAACAACAATGTCGGTGGCGCTACCGATGACGACATGGAGTATTTTCGCCGCAAAGTACGCAGTATTGAGCGTGAGGAACGTGCGAAAAGGCAACATCTTACGTTGAACGACATGTTTCGAAAGCGCGAGAAACCTCAGTTTCACTATGTGTCGAGGTTCGACTCGGAAGGTAACCTCAAAGACCCGGCCGCTATGGCTTCGGAAGAGGGGGTTAAGAAGCGCAAAATAACTCGTCGTTTCGACAACGACGACGATTGGGACAGGTTCAAACCTATCCCCGCAGGCAAAATAATAACTTACACTTTGGCGGCAATCTTGCTGTTGATGTTTATTTTTCTCTAATCCTTTGACATTATGAGTATTCGCAACTATCTCGCTTTTTTCGCTCTGTTGGTCTTCTCGGCCATAACAATGGCTCCAACGGCGGCAAAGGCGGAAATACAGCAAAGCGTACGTACGTCTGCCGACATGGTCATCGACGAGGCTAACAGGTATTTGGGCACTCCCTACCGTTGGGGTGGCAAAACCCCCGAAGGGTTCGATTGCGCTGGCTTTACTAGATTTATATACAGTCAGTTTGGTGTTAATTTGGCTCCTTCGGCAGCTCCTCAATATAAGCAGGGCAAGGTTGTGAAAAAAGCCGACCTGGCCAAAGGCGACTTGGTGTTTTACGGTGGAAGTCGCAGCACTAAGGCTATAGGCCATGTGGGAATTGTCACCGAGGTGGGCGTCGACGGGTTCTCGTTTATCCACGCATCAAGGAGCGGCGTGAGGATTTCTTCGTCGAAAGAGCCTTACTATAGCCGTCGCTATATTGGGGCCTGCCGCATCCTCAACTCCGTGTATGCTATGCCTTTGCGACACATACCTAAATACGAGGACTCGACAAAAAATAATAGAGTTAAATTACAAGACTCTCTGATAACTATAGCTATGGTTGGCGACATGATGTTGGGCACAACATATCCTTCTCGACAGTTGCCTGCCAACGACGGCAAAGAACTCTTCGACGACTGCAAGGAGTTGCTGCGCCGCGCCGACGTGGCTGTGGGCAATTGTGAGGGGGCTATAAGCAACAGCACCAAATGCACCAAGGGCAAAGGTAAATACAGCTACGCTTTCAGAATGCCGCCCTCTTATGCGGAGCTGTTCAAAGATGCGGGCTTCGACTTCCTGAGTCTTGCCAACAACCACTCTAACGACTTCAATACCGATGGCATCAAGGAAACTATGAAGATGCTCGACAGTATGAACATTAAATATGCAGGGGTGAAGGGCCTCTGTCGCTCGTCTGTGGCAACAATAAGGGGTGTCAAATACGGCTATTGCGCCTTTGGTCACAACAGCTACACCTATCGCCATCAAGACGTGGCCACTGTCAAGGAGATATTAAAGTCGCTGCGTGACTCGTGCGACATCTTGATAGTGTCGTTTCATGGTGGAGCCGAAGGCAAAGACAAAACTCATTTGCCTGAGGGCAAGGAAAGCTTCCTGGGTGAAGACCGTGGCTCGTTACGCAGTTTCGCCCACATGTGCATTGACGAGGGCGCTGATATTGTGTACGGCCACGGACCTCATGTGTGCCGCGCTGTGGAGATATACAAGGGCCATTTCATTGCCTACAGCCTTGGAAACTTCTGCACACCAGCGGGCATCAACGTCAGCGGCATTTCTGGCTATGCTCCGGTCATTACGGTGAGGATAAACCACCAAGGCAAGGTGGTTGACGGCAGGATACACTCCTTTATTCAGACCTACGGCAAGGGACCTAAGTTGGACACCGAGAACAAGGTGTCGAAAGCTATAAGGTCTCTGACAAACTCTGACTTTGTCAACCCCCACATAGAGATACTCGACGACGGAACGTTCCTCCCAAAATAAATAGTATAGAGGCATAGTTCCTCAGTACGTCCTTATTATGCTCTGGCTTTAATGTAAATGACATGAATGTTATTCTGTCATTGACACAACTTTTTTGTAATCAATAAATCTCCACCACAAGTGCTATGGTGGGGATTTATTTGCGTCAAGAGTAATATATTACTTACTATGAAGTCCTCAAAACCATCAACCCTTAAACTCTCTCAGCTGGCATCTCTCTCCGTCAAACTCGGCAAAGTCTCTGTTCTCTATCCAGTTGCCTACATTGATGTATGTGGCGCTGCCTACCGGACGACTTACAGGAGTGTGTCGATGACCGAAAAGAAAATAGTCGTACGGCTTCTCACCTTTGGCTATGGCTTGCTCTTGTTGGGCTTTGCAATACTGATAGATGGCCTCTTTGTCGTCGCCTAGATATCCGTTGTATTTGACCTCGTGTCGTTTGCGACTGTTTCTCGACCACCTGTATGCTATAGGGAAGCCAATATTGGGGTGCACACCGGCAAAAAGCCACTGGTTCAGTGGACCTCTAAACACTCGTTTGAGAAGAAGATAACTGCGGTCTTGGTTACCCATGCCGTCACCGTGTCCTAGCAGGAACTTCTTGCCGTCGATAATCATTGTTTCAGGCTCTCGGTGCATAGTTACACCTATCTCTTTTTCCAGATAGTCGAACATCCACATGTCGTGGTTTCCTATAAAGAAATGCAGCTCTACACCTTTGTCGGCCATTTCAGCTAGGGCTCCCAGCACTCGAACAAATCCTCGCGGCACAGCGTACTTGTAGGTGAACCAAAAGTCGAAAATGTCACCTAGCATGACAATGCGCGACGCCTCGGGTTCTATGGCTCGTAGCCAATTCACCATATCTTTCTCTCTTGTGTGGCTGTCGGCGCCACTGCCTAGATGGGCGTCGGTGATGAAAAAGGTTTTTGCTCTTGCCATCGCTGTGGGTAGCTATAAGGTGTTTTATTCCACTATTATTCGTTGGCTCTCTTGTTGCTGTTGGGCGGCAAGCATTCGGGCGCTCCTGGCTCGTTCCACACGTGTGCGGTAGTTTAATGTGTGGGGATTGTCGCCGCACTTCTCGTTTAGCCCTTCCAGCACATTTTCAAACATCTCAAAGTCTTGCTCGGCATAGAATACTCTCATTATGTGGTTGAAGGGTGCGTCAATGGCATAGAGCGTGCTCAGCGAACCATAATTGTCATCTATAAAGTTACTCAGCATAAGGTATATCGTCTGCCTTTCGGCGACAAAGAGCGAGTCGGTCTTCGTGTGCTCTCTCTCATACTCCTCGGGACTTAGGGTCTCTTTATTCCTCTTGTCTTGCTGCGCTATGTCGGCTATAGCCATATTGGCTTGGTTCACATAATCGTTGATTTGCCACATAAGCTGCGACTCGGGCGACCCTTTCACTTGGTATTTGGTGTGGAGCTCGTTGGCGTCGCCTACCACCTCTATCTTTTCTCCGTCTTGGGGCAGCAGCACTATGTAGTCGTACTCGCTGCAATGCAAGTCGAAAAATGTCTGGTAGGTCATAGATCCTTTGTATTTGAAATTGCCGTTCTTGTCACACTTCACCGAGTCGAGGAATTTCTCTCCCTCCGAGGGGGTCATTTCGGCGATGTATAGCATGCGGTTGGCTGCGTTCTCAAGCCGTCCTTCTATGCTGAAGCTCATGCTGCCTTTGTCTTTGTTTCCGCTACATCCAGTCAGCACTGCCATAAATATGAGTAGTGTTAGTGCAACAATGTTGCGGCTATATTGACTTCTCTTTGTTGTCATGATTGCCATGTGTGTTTCTTGGTTCTTGTTGGTTTCTATCGTCTGTTTTCTATACCAGGTAGTCGGCTATTGTCATCGCTGCCATCGCCTCTACCACCACTATGGTGCGGGGCAAGTGGTTGCTATCGTGGCGCCCTTGGGGTTCCCATATCCGCACTTGACCTTGACGGTCAATACATTCCGTGGCTTGTCCTATGGTCACTACAGGGTGGAAGGCAACACGAAACTCTATTGGCATCCCGTTGCTTATGCCTCCTTGTATGCCGCCGCAGTGGTTGCTCTCTGTAGCCATCGTGCCGTCGCCTCGCCATTTGTCGCGATATTGGCTCCCTTTCATCCTGGCAGCTGCAAATCCAGCACCCATCTCAAATCCTATGGCCGACGGTATGCTCATCATCCCCGCCGCTAGGTGGGCGTTGAGTTTGTTAAACACGGGGTCGCCTATACCAGCCTTGACGCCTTCAATAGTGCATGTTATCACTCCTCCTGAACTGTCGTCGCTTGGGGTGGATATGCTTTCGGCTATTGCGGCGTGCACTCTTATGCCTTTGTCGGCCAGCACCATTTTTGCTATCGCTCCTGCTGCTACCCGCGCCGCCGTTTCACGTCCTGACGCCCTTCCGCCTCCTCGATGGTCTCGTCGACCATAGCGTGCCTCGTAGGTGTAGTCAGCGTGTCCGGGTCGGTAAAGCTCCTTGAGGGTGTCGTAATCGTCGCTTCTGGCGTCGTTGTTGGCTATCTTGAAGGCTATGGGGGTGCCAAGTGTGTACCCCTCGTGAATGCCCGACAGTATCTCTACCGTGTCGGCCTCGTGCCTTGTAGTGCTTCGCGCACCTTCGTGCCGACGGGCCATTTCGTGCGCCATCATCTCGGCGTCGTAGGCCAATCCCGCCGGACAGCCGTCAATAACACCACCTATGGCGACTCCGTGCGATTCACCATAGGTGGTTACTTTGTATTTGCTGCCGAATGTGTTCGACATGGTATGACTCTTCTTGGATATTTCTTCTTACGAAAAAATTCCGTTTATTGTATTATTTTTAGCAATTCCACCTCAAATATCAGTGTCGATCCAGGAGGTATGTCTCCGATGGGATTGTCACCATATCCCAGATTGGATGGAATATAGAAAATGTATTTCGAGCCTTCGCTCATCAGCTGCAAACCTTCTGTCCACCCTGCTATGACTTCGCTAACACCAAATTCCATAGGTTCTCCACGCTCCACGCTGCTGTCAAACACTTTGCCGTTCAGTAGCTTGCCGGTGTAGTGTACTCTAACTCTGTTTTTGGCTGTGGGTCGCTTGCCGTCGCCTTCTTTGACAACCTTGTATTGCAACCCGCTCTTGGTGCTCTTCACCGATTTGTCGTTGGCGTTACGTTTCAAAAATTCGGCGCCTTCTTTCTTGTTCGTCTCCATCGAGGCCATCATCTCTTCGCGTTTTTTGCGCTCATTCTCCTCAAATTGGGCTTGGAAGCGACGCAGCAGCGGAGTCATCTGCGCACGGCTCCAGTTGTTGGTGCCATGCACTATGTCGAGCAACGACTGAGCCACTACCTGCAGATTGATGCCCAGCTTTTGCTGCTGCCAGTTGTTGGCAAGGTCTTTGCCTATGGCATACGAGGCTGAGTCATTGAAGCTTGTCATCTTCACAGAGTTCTTTTTAAGCTCCTGCGTCAATGTCTGCTCGGTTTGGGCTAACTTCTTCTGCAGCTCATCGTTCTGCTGCTCCATCTTGTCATAGGCGTCGGCTTTCTGTTTCAGATTGTAGTAGTAGCTTTCATCCATTACGGCTTTGCCTCTCTTCACCACGACGTCTGACGACTGTCCCATGACGACTACTGCTGCCGCCAAAGCTATCACGGTTGTTACTATCTTTTTCATATCATGTGTTTTGTGTGTCGTTATTGATAATTGTTTAAAAGACCTTAAGATCCGTAATGGTTCTTAAGGTCTTTGTTGCTTGAGGCCTCGGCTTTCGATTATTTGTATATCTTTGCCTTTGTGCCGTCGAGAATCTCTTTGCCGCAGATAGCAAGAGCCAACATCTCGTTCTCGCCTTTGTATACCTTTACAGGGGCTATCCACTCAATGCGTTTGGTAATCTCAGCCATCCATGGTTTGCTGTAGGCAATACCTCCGGTGAGCAAAATGGCGTCGACTTTGCCGCATGTTACGGCAGCCAGACGGCTTATCTCGAGGGCTACCTGATAGCAGAAAGCGTCGACAAGCAGCTGGCATTTGGCGTCGCCGGCAAGGGCTTTCTTCTCAACTTCGTATGCGTCGTTAGTGCCAAGGTAAGCCACAAAACCGCCCTCTGCGGTAACCATCTTCTTAAGCTGGGCTTCGGTATATTTTCCACTGCATGCCACTTCGATAAGTTTGCTGGCATTGATGCTTCCGCAACGGGTAGGGGAGAAGGCTCCAAGACCGCAAAGTGCACGGTTCACCTCCACTACACGTCCGTGATTGTGGATTCCTACGCTCACACCACCTCCCATGTGGGCAATGATGAGGTTAAGATCCTCATAGTGCTTGCCCAACTCGCGGGCATAGAGCTTGGCGGTCATCTTCTGGTTCAGACAATGCCAAATGACGCCCTCGTGCGACGGGTCAAGGTCAAAAACGGGGTGGCCGCTTATCTTCGCAAAATCAGGACGCTCGTCAACAATGCCAGGGTCGCTGATATAGGCGTGTGCCAAACCAATCTCTCTTGCTATACTGTCCGATATTAATGCTCCCAGGTTGCAGGCATGCTTGCCCTGAATACCATCGTGGCACTCTTTTTTCATAAGGTCGTTGACCTCATAGGTTCCTGACTCGCAGGGACGTGTAAGTCCGCCTCGTCCCATAACTATAGCTATCTCGTCGGTTCCGACATTGTGTCGTTTCAACATGTCCAGAATAGCTCCTTTGCGATAGTCAAATTGGTCTGCTACTTCTTTGAATTTCTGAATTTCCTCAATGGGGTGACTCAGATTCTCGGTGAAAACTTCTGTCTCGCCTTCATAGATGGCGGCCTTGGTAGATGTGGCACCGGGGTTGATTACCAACGTGAATTTCTTTGTACTCATTATGTTATGTATTGTTTATTCTTTTTTTTCTTTGTGCAAAATTAATAATTTTTTTGATATCTATAGCATTTTTTTTCAGTATTACTGCTCTATTTTTTTCTGCTATTGTTGATAAATAACCTATCATCTCTGATAATCAGAATTATATATCTTGATAAATATTTGTTTTCGGGTTGCTTGTATGGCTTTTCAACTCTGTATCGTCTTAAAAGAGGATTATAATCTGTAACTCACAGCATTGTGTGTTTTTATACTGGTTTAGGATCGATATTGTGGGTATCGTGCGGACTTTATTATAGCACCTCCTTTTTAGTACTTTTGGGGCAAGTTCACGAGTCAAACGCAATCGTTATTAACCTTAAACAATCATCGTTCTTCGATGTTGAAAAGTACTCGATTCATTTCTGTTGTTTTTTTGACACTCAAATCCTGTCTATTCTCAAAACATATTGTCATTCAGTTGTTTCATGTGACAATTTGTTCTTTTTAATCTTTTTAACATAATAAATATATGTTTTTTGAGTTAGTGTTCTAAAAAATAGACAATGGGTAAAATATTCCGTTTATACATAGTTTCTTCTTTTTTGTTATTTTTGTCGCTCGCTGTGTCTCCCTCGCTCATGGCACAAACTCCCAAACAAGGGGTTGACACTAGCTACTTTAATAAGATTGATGAGGCCAACTTCGACAGCCTTCTTCATTTCTTTTACATGCAGCAATACGCAAAACAAGCCTCTCGTCACCAGAGCCGACGCGCATCGCAATTGTATGCCGAATTTGACAATATCCCCGACTCGGTATTCATTCGCCGACTACAAAATCTTCACACGGTGGTGCCCCTGACCTACAACAACGAGGTGCGCGCTTTCATCAAGTCGTATGTCAGAATGATGAACCGTCGACTCGACGCTATGCTCTCACTCTCTGAATACTATTTCCCTCTCTTCGAGGAAACCCTCGACCGCTACAATGTCCCCGAGGAAATGAAATATCTTACCATCGTCGAGTCGGCTCTCAACCCACAAGCCACCTCTCGTGCCGGCGCCGCGGGCCTTTGGCAGTTCATCTATAGCTCTGGCCGCAGCTACGACTTGGAAATAAGCTCTCTCGTCGACGAGCGCCGCGACCCCTATAAGTCGACTGTCGCCGCAGCCAGACTTCTTAGCGCTCTATATAAAATGTATGGCGATTGGCAGATGGCTATGGCTGCTTACAACTGTGGCCCCGGCAACGTCAACAAGGCTATAGCTCGCTCGGGCGGCAAACGCACCTTTTGGGAGATATACCCTTACCTCCCTCGCGAAACTCGCGGCTACGTCCCTAAATATATCGCGGCTACATATATCATGAACTATTACCACGAGCATGGCATGACCGCCGGCCATTATGTGCTCCCTATTCAGGTTGATACCATACACCTCCATGACAATGTGCATATGGGTGTCGTTGAGCGCTTTACGGGCATCCCTCGCCAGCAACTGCGACAACTAAACCCTCAGTTCCGCACCGATGTGGTTCCGGCGGGGTCGCGCGTATACGCCATCTGTGTCCCTTCTCGCTATTTGTCAAAATTCCTCTCTAACGAGGACACTATCTATAAGGTCTCCAGAGATTCTGTCTCCGCACATGCTGTCGCCAACGTGGCTCAGTCAACGGTGGTATACCACAAGGTAAGAAAGGGTGAGACTTGGAACTCTATCGCTGCCAAATACGGCGTTTCGGTGTCTAACTTGCGCCGCTGGAACGGCAAAAGCCGCAAAAGCACTCTCAAGGTTGGCGCTCGTCTCAAAATCTATCAGCAAACGGCTACGACGGCAGTGATCTCGCACTCTTCCGACTCAACCAAGGTCGAACCCCCATCGGCCAATCCTCCCAAGGCTCAGCAGGCTAAAACTCCTGCCAAACAGGTCAACAAGAATGTCTACCACACCGTGAAAAAAGGCGAGAACTTGAGCTCTATAGCCAAACACTACGGCACCTCTCCTCAACATATTCGCAAGCTCAACAATATGCGCAGCGATGTTATTCGCTCCGGTCAGCGTCTTAGGGTCAAATGAGAATTCTCTCAACCACCCCATACGATATCTCTTGGTTTCATAACATAATTAACAGCACATTATATGACTAAGTTCAAAGACACGCTTTTTTGGAAAATTATCAAGAACAAGTATTTCATTGCAGGCTTCGTGTTTTTACTTGTCATTCTGTTCCTCGACGAAAACAACCTCTTTGTCGTCCGCTCCCTACGCCACGACATCGCCGAGCTTAACCACACTCTCGACACCCTCCAGGAAGGCTATGTCAAAGATAGTTTGCAGGCACGTAGACTTATGTATAACATGGATTCTATAGAACGCTACGGCCGCGAAAACTACTACATGAAACGCGACGACGAAGACGTCTATGTCGTAAGTCGTGCTGCCGATGAGGATTGACGCCAACCACTATCAATATTTCTTGCCATGAAATTAAAAAGAATTATTCCTATTATCGTTGCCGCGACTCTGCTCTCGTTGTCTATGGCGTCGTGCGACGCGCTGAAGAGGTTCTTTAACACCGACCTCCAGGATGAGGACTATATCGTTGGCCAGCTCTACGCCGACGAATTTGTCCAGGAAAAACCTCTGCGCCCCTCTGGCAACAACCGCCGCAACCCTAACAACAATACACCTGGCCACTCTACTGGTATCGAACTCAACGACAAAGACAATCCTAAGCTCTATTCGGCTATCGACTCTTGGTACGGCACTCCTTATCTCTATGGTGGTTGCACAACCAGCGGCATCGACTGTTCTTGTTTTGTGGGTAAAATTTTTAAGTCGGTTTACGGCATTACTCTCAACCGCACCGCTAACGATATCCAGAAAAATATGGATAAATTCATCGGCCGCAACTCTTTGCGAGAGGGCGATGTATTGTTTTTTACCAATTCCAACGGCAAGGTGTCTCATGTGGCTATCTATCTAAAGGATGATATGTTTGTCCACTCTTCGACATCTAACGGCGTTTCTATCAGCTCGCTGGATAATAGCTATTGGAAAAAACACTTCTACAAAGGTGGACGTCACAATGGGGTGACCACTAAATATTAACCCCAATAATGCAACCTTGCTCCTTAGGGTTGCCAGCGCCATCATAAATCATAACGACTCGGGATACAATAAAGAAGTTCGCGACGGAGTGCCGCGAACTTCTTTTCTTTTATCCTTTGCTAAGGGGGGGACTCGTCCTAATTATCTATAGGACTTCATCTCTTCACCACACGCACTATTGTTGTCGTGCCTTCTGAGTTGTCCACAAGGCGTACAACATATACTCCGTTTGCCAGCCTTTCTATGTCAATGCCCATTGCGTCGTGCTCTTTCATTACGAGTCGTCCGCTGGCGTCATACACTACTGCCTCGCTCACTTGCTTGTCAAAGTGTAGCTTGCCGTTGGTGGGGTTGGGGTATACTTTTATCGGGGTGCCCTCAGATCTTGGCAGTGTGATGCCGTTAGTGTTGCTGTCCACCAAGGTGAGCATAAGGGTTACAATGCTGTCGCACCCTTCCATGGTTTCAAATTGCTGGGTGTAGCTGCCCGACATTGTGTAGGTCGAATCGTTCCACTGGTAGCTTTGTGTGTGGGTCGTGTCGTATATTGTTCCTGTGTAGGAATGGTTCACGGTCAGATGGCTCAGAACTACCGAGTCGCAACCATATATCGAGCTGAAAACATGGCTCAAATCGGTCGACATAGTGTATATGCTGTCAACCCACAGCAAACTGTCGCATGCCACTACGTCGCTCTCTGTGTTGTAGTTGGGATGCACGCTGTAGTCAACTATGCGTATTGTGTTGTTGCCTCCCGTGATTGGGGTTATTATTATGGTCGAATCGCAGGGCGTGCTTGTGTTTATGATGTTGCCGCCAATGCTGTAGCTGTCGCCTGAGCAGAGGTCTATGCTCTCAAATGCTACATTTGTCGTCGTGTGTGGCAGCATAATGTTGTCAATCCACGCACAGTCGCTGTTGCGGTTCACGCTGCCGTCTTTTGCATAGGTGAATTTGAGCGTGTGGCTGCCTGCTGGTATAAGGAATGCGGCGCGGCTCCATTCTACCTCTCCCGACTGGTTCATCTGGTCGTCGTTGTCAATCAGGAAATGGAATTTGTCGTAGTTGCTCTCCGACGACACTTTATAGTAGAAACTTATGCTGTCGGCTTGGGTCAGGGTCACTGCTATGCTGATTAGCGCTGTCTGGCTGTGGGTGAGCGACGAGGTCGATCGCAGGCAGTAGCTTCCCTCGTAGGCGTTCTCGTTGGTGATGTTCCATGGGTAGCTGCCTTGTGTCCATCCCGTAAGGTGGTAGCTGTTGCTCTCAAAGCTCTCCAAGGGGTAGTTGCCCACATATATGTTCGTCGTCGAGGGCTGTATGGGTGTCGAATGATGGTGCGTCAAGGTCATCGGAGCACTGATACCCAGCGGAGTCCTTTCGTCGGCATGGATGGTGTAGGTTATTGTTTGACTGCTGCCTGGGGCTATTGTGAATTCGCTGCTTGTCGCCACATCGTTGGACGAGGCGAGAGTATTTGCTGTCACTCTTATCAAGTTGGTCGGGGGTACTAGTGTTATCCTGTCTGACTCTAGGGGAGCGTGACCTCTGTTGCTCACCACGGCTACTATGGTGGCGTTGCCGCCTGGGGTTATGCTGAGGTCGCTTTGGCGTAGGTCGATGCTTACCGATGGCGCTACGACGTTGATGATGTGCGAACTTGTTACCGGTTGGCTAAGTCCGCCGCATGTTGCCGTGCTGTTTACTAGTATATATGTGCTGTCGGATACACTATTGGCTACCTCTATAGTTGCGCTTACCGTCACGGTGTCGCCGGGATTGATGTTGCTGATGTTGAACGTCGATGGTGTTATCGTGAGGGCGTTGCCGGCAGCATGTGTCAGACTTATATTTACATTTGTTGCTGCGCTGTCGCCGAGGTTAGTGACATAAAGGTTGGCTTGTGTCGTGCTTCCAGCCACAAGGTTATGGGAGGGCTCTATTTTGACCACCGTGGGAAATTGCCCTGTGGGTTGTATGATGGTGACGCTGTGGAATGCTGGCTGATATTGTTGCGCTGTGGCGGCAATCTCGTAGGCTCCTATGTGCAACGATGTGGGTATTGTCAGCGTGGCGTTTCCGTTGGCGTTGGCGTATGTGGCGGCGACAAGGGCGTGGGTGACACTGTCGGTCATGGCTACATAGGCGTAGGGCGCGGCGGTGACTGTTATCGACGTGGTTCCTAGCACCACAAACGATGGCGCCGACACCATCATCTGGGGCGCCTGGCATAGGTAGGGCATCACTGATGGGTCGCCCATGAGGTGGTATATCTCCCAGTAATATAACTTGCGTGATGTCGTGGAACTCTCTACCGCTAGGTTGCCTACCATCATCATGGATCCTTGCGTCATTGCCCATAGGTTGTAGGCTTCGCCATGTGTGTGGCACACGCGGTCGTATATTCCCAAATTTGAGGAATTGTATGCCATCGACATCGTCGGCCCTATGCTCGACCGTAATCCAACGGCCCAATAAAAGTCCTCATACCAGTAGGTGCTGTTGCTGCCTCCTATATATCCCACGGCGCCGCAGTAGTTGCCTTTGCGCAGCAGCGACTCGCCAAAGCAGGTCGTGGTCTCAAATTTGTTCGTCAGGCAGCAGTTGCCTATCATCAACCCAAATTTCTGACTGTTGGTCATCGACGACACATGTGTGGTTGTGAAGTTTGGCGTGCCCCAGCTTGTTGCGCTTCCATGGGCGGAATAGTTGATAAATCCGGCTCCTTGATTGTAGTAGTTGCGCACGGTGGCTGAATTTGACGAGGCGTTGCTCGATATGGTCACTCCTGGTGCGTTGGGCACTATCGAGGTGTTGTTTTTGAAGTACATGACTTGGCTGAAACCGTGGCTGCTGTTTATGTAGTTGGTGGCGGCATAATCCATGGCGGGGTCGGCATGGGTGTATCCGTAGTCGCCCGATGAACCTCCGTCAACGCCGGCCACAAGCACGGCTCGGTCAAGGAATGTTGGGTCGGCAAATGCATATTGCTCATACATGAGGGTTTTCTCTATCTGAGGGGTGAGCTGCGACTCGTTTTGGGCCGAGAATCGTCCACAGTAGCAGTCGGGTATATTGTCTCCCGTTGTCCACGATATGTAGTATAGGTCGGTGATGTGGCTCGACGACGTGGTTCCTGTGAATGCGGGCACTTGTTCGTGGTCGCCCACAATGAGCAGGTACGTTGGCGCAGGCTTCGCTGTCGTGGCGTTGGTGTATTGCCCTCTGATGTATGCCGATATCGACGCTGTGGTGCTGCCCACTCCCGCCGAGTCGGTGTACACTATGTCGGTGATGAATCCTTTGCGGCGTTTCCATTCCACGAAGTTGTTGAGCTGTCCGCGGAATGAGCTGTGTGCTACTATAAGGTAGCGTATCGGCGCTGCGTCGCGCACGGCTTTGGGATATATGCTGTTTATCACCATCGCGTTGCTGGCAAATTGGGGCGAATAGTAGCGCTCAAACATCTCCATCGAGGCTCCTCTGTCGCTGTTTTTGTATCTCACATCTACAACGGCATGACGACATATTATTATCTGGCCGCTGACGGGATTGTAGCTTACTGGCGCAAACTGCAGGCGCGCCAAGTGTCGGTCGCGGGCAATACCTACCGGCTCCACCATCGCTGTCTCTATGCTGTAGAATGCGTTTGTTGTATAGATTTTGTTGTCTATCACCAACGGGTGCTCGCTGGTGTCTGATTTCGAGCGCGATGGCTGTACGGGCATCAGCATGCCTCCCTTCAGCATTATGGTGTCGTATTCCATCTGGCTGAAGCTTATCTCGTATCCGTCGCATTGGGGCACCTCTATCAGGCGTGAGAAAACAGGCACTTTGGGCGCTCCTTCCTCCGCCGAGGCTATCAACCCTTCAACAATGAGCTCTTCAAAATGACGACCATCATAGCTTACGCTTTCTGTCGTCGCCTTATCGACATTGAACTCTATTTGCAGTCCTTGCCAGTTGTCTTTTGTTATGCGATATAAATCGCGCTGCCCTGAGGCAATGAATGTTGTTAAAAGAAATAAAACTAAAAAAATGTTTTTTAACTTTTCCATTTCGTTGTTTTATAAGGATCTGTGGTTATTGTATCGTATGATTATCCTACTATGATTTTCAGATTTTTCCTGTTGTTGACAAAGTGAAGCTCTTCTCCTATCGACTCGCCTTCTCCGTCTATGTTCACCCACCTCTCTTTGTTGTTCAACACTGTCACTTCGTGGGCTTTGTAGTATTCCACATGCTGCGACAGCTGGAAGTGGTTTAGGTAGAGTAGGGGAGCTGTCAGCGGAAGATGGAGCAGGGGTATCCGGTCAACAATACAGATGTCTATCAATCCGTCGTCAAGTTGGGCCATGGGCGCTATCGTGGTATTGTAGCCAAATTGGTTTGAGTTGGCAAAACTGATAAACCACGCTTGTCGCTCTATCTCTTTGCCGTCTATTATCAGTTTGTATGTGTGCTCTTTATAGGTGGTGTAGTCGGCTACGATAATCTTGGCGTAAGCCTGCAACCCGCGCACTTTGGCTAGCTTCATGCGCCGCGCCACATGGGCGTCAAAACCTATGCCGGCTATGCTGGCAACTATGTGTCCGTTGACATCGATGGTGTCTATCTCGGCCATCTTGAAGTGGTTTATTACCTCTATGGCATGCGCTGGGGTGAGTGGTATCTTGAGGTTGCGCGCCAATCCGTTGCCGCTACCGCAGGGTATTATCGCCAACGCTATGTCGCTGCCTACCAGGGCTCCTGCTATGTCGTTCACGCTCCCGTCGCCGCCCACGGCTACTATGGCGTCATACACTCCTTGCTCTACGGCGGCTTGGGCAAGCTCGCGACCGTGATGTATGCGCTCGGTATATTGTATTGTGTAATCTATCAGCGAGTGGTCTATCTTGCTCTCTATTACGTTCTCTATCTTCTTTTGCTTGCCCACTCCCGAAACGGGGTTTACTATGAACAGTATGTTTTTTTTCATGGCTTGTATCCCGATTCTTGTAGAATCTGCTGTGAGTTGTTGTTGTCAAATAGTTCTTTTATGCTCTTGCCGCTGGCTTTCATATAGCTTTTCACTATCTGCCATCCTATGTAGTCGGTCGTGCGTGGCGCTGAATTGTTGAAGGCGTTGGTCTTGGGCGCCTCGTCAACAAAGTTGTGGTATCTGGCAAAGTCTTTCTCGTACAGCAGGTTGTTCTTGATGTAGTAGGTCCACACCTGACTCTCGTTCTTCTTCATCCATTCCATCTGCTCTGCCGTGTATCTTATTTTGATATTGTCTTTTACGTCGGGCATCACTTGGTCAAGAAAATAGAGCACTTTCCCCTCCGATATCATGAAATCGAGCATACATACACTCTTTTCTTCGGGAGCCACAATATATTTCCTGGCCAAAGCGGCCATAAAGTCGCTGGCTATATAGGCGCTGTCGCATCGCTCTACTATGAACATGGGCATGTTGAAGTAGTTGTATTTCTCCATCATGGGTAGCGCATACAGGTCTAGGCCTATATAGGCGGTACCGCTTTCTCGGTCAATGTTTATGCGTCTGTCATAGTCGTCCATTCCCGACACAAGGGTGATAACTTTCGTCATCTTTATCTCGTCGTCTACTTTGACGGCTTTTTTCATGGCTTCGCTTAGCGCGTGCTGCAGCCACGTCAGGTCGCCATATCGTTTGGTCGTTATGGCGTAGATATCTTTCACCACGGGGTCGGCGACATATTCTTCTATCTGCTTCAGAAAGTTAGGATCGTCGGGATACAATGTCAGCAGCGGCGTGGGATTCTCGCTGGCAAATGTTTTCAGCGCCGCTGACATCTCTTGTTGCGGCGTCTCAAATAGCAGTTTCTCGTATCGTACTATCTCTATGTCGTTGTCGCTGCTCTTGTCTCGGCATCCGACAAACAACAGCAGTGCCAGCACAATAGCTATTGTGCCGGCATTGCGTCTTCTGTTTATTGTCATTTTTTCTTTTGACACTTTCTTTTGTTATGCCTCGACTTTGGGTGTTTCCTCCGAGGCTTTGTTTTCTGTTTCTACTGGCTCGTCAAGTATCTTGAGCTTTGCCTCAAGCAGGGCTATCTCTTGATGTGCGCTGCGCATCTTCTTTTCAAACTCTTGTTTCAGTATGTCGGCTTGCTTCGAGCTGGCCAGGAATCCTAGGTTGTTCTCCCATACGCTGATGTCGTTGCGCAGCTTCTGTATCTGCTCCAATAGGTGCTCGCGCTTGTCGTTTATGGCGTGATGGCCGCCCTTGTTGTTGCGCAAACTGTCGCGGAAGCTGTTAATTTCGGCTTCGCGTGCACTTATCTTCAGCTGCTCAAACATCTTGTTGATGGTGTCGCGGAAGTCTTTCTGCAACCTCTGCTTCTCGGCAATGGGCACAAAACCTATCTCCATCCAACGGCGTTGGAAGTCTTTCAGTGCGTCAAGGTTCTCCTCTTTGTTCTCACCAAAGGCGTACGACTTCAGCTCGGCAAGTATGGCCTCTTTCTTCTCTAGGTTCTCTTGCTCCGACCCTCTCAGCGTGGTGAAATATTCCGATTTGCGGTTGAAGAATTCGTCGCAGGCTCCACGGAAACGCTGCCATATCTTCTCGCTCACTTTTCTGTTCACAGGACCTATCTGTTTCCATTCTTCCTGCAGCTTCAGCAGCTCTTCGGTGGCCTTCTTCCAATCGTCGCGCTTGGCTATGGCTTCGGCCTGCAGACACAAGTCTATCTTCTTGTTGTAGTTCTCGTTCTGCTCGTCTTTCACCGTCTCAAAGTGCTGCTTCTTCTCGCTGTAGAAGGTGTCTATGCGGCCTTTGAACGTTTTCCATATCTCTTCGTTCTGCTCTCTCGGCACGGGACCTATGGTCTTCCATATCTTCAACAGCTCGTCGAGGGCTGCCGACACTTCGTTCCATTTCTTCGTCGTCGTGGGCGCCTCGGCGGTGAGCTCGGCGGCCTTCTCCATCAGCGCCTGCTTGGCAAGGAGGTTCTTCTCCTGCTCTTCGTGACGCTGCTCGTAGTATTCGCGACGGCGCTCGTCTATCTGCGATGCCGCTGTGCGGAAACGGGTCCATATATCGTCGTTGTGCTCCGGTGGCACGGGCCCTATCTCTCGCCATTGCTCTCTAAGACTTTGTATCTCTTTGGCGGCTTTGGCTATCGACGGCTCTACTATCAGCTCTTCGGCTTTCTCGCATAGCTGCGTCTTGGCTTCCAGGTTCTTCTTCTGGTCAAGCAGTATGAGCTCTTTGTTCATCTTCACCTTGTTGAAGAACTGCTCTACCAGGAAGTGGTAGTTCTGCCACAATCCGTTCAGCTCGGCTCTGGGCACATCGCCTATACCTTTCCATTGGTCTTGTATGTTGTTGAAGGCGTCGTAGGCTTGCTTCAACGTCTCGTTCTCGTTGTCTATCAGTTTGCGCAAATCTTCTAGTATTTGCTGCTTCTTCTCTAGGTTGCTCTTCTTGATGGCTTCTTGCTCATCTATATTTTTTTGACGGCGCTCGCGGTATTGGTCATACACTTTGTGGTACTCTACTGCTATGGCATCGTCGTGATATTCATATTCGTCTTTGTTGCCTCCCTCGGCCACAAAGCGGTCAAAGGCTTCTTTCCTTACCTCTTTGTCGGCATTGGTGAAACACTGTCGTAGCGCGGCAACTCGGTTCTTGATGCTGGTGATGTCGTCGGTCTCTAGCAGCGCCTTCAGCGCTTCGGTAAGCTCTTCGCGGCTCATGGCGGAATAATCCACCTGGGGTTCCTCCTCAACGGCGCTCTCTTCTGCGCTTGGTGTGTTCGCATCTTCGGCTTCTCCATTCTCGCTGGTCTCTTCTTGGGCGGTGGTCTCAGCTGCAGGAACGCTCTCCTGCTTGTTCTCTGATGTGGCGGTGGCGTCGTTGCGGGCTTCGTCAGCCTCGTTTGCATTGGAATCAGCAGTGTTTTCTGCCAGTGGTTCAGGGGTGTGCAGTGTCTGGTTGTTCTCTACACCGTTAGCTGTATTGTCGGCTTGTTCCGGCACGTTCAGCATCTCATTCGATTCTTCCATAGTTGTTTTTGTTTTGTTACAATTGCTTGTTTTTTAGAAGGATAATGGACTATGCCGCTTTTTTGGCGGCAAAATTCAACATGCAAAAGTACGCTTTTTTTTCAATGTCGCAATTTTTTTTGCCCTCGTACTTCTTTTGTCTGTTTTTGTTAGGCTCTATTCGCTCTCAAAATCAGGAAGTAACGAATCTACGGCTAGCAGTATGTCTGAGAAAAATATTCTCTGCTCTTTCATGAATCTCTGCTGTTTACGTAGCATTTTCTCGTTTTGGGTATCGCCAAAATACGTCGATTTGGGCTCCTCGCGATCTGAAAAGTCAAACATCGCGCTCTCCAATATGCCTGAATCTACAAACATACTGAGCAGGGCTTCGTTGTTGTCGGCATATTCTCCTATTGCTCTCTCTTCGTTGATGTCGTCGTATATGTTTCGCGCTATATGGTGCGCGTCGGGCCCTTTTATGAGCAGGGTTTTGTCAAATATGCTTTCTCTGCTTGCCCCCGTCGGGTCGTTGGAGTTGTCTACAAGTATGTACGCTATATGTTTTATGTTGTCCTGTCCATAATATACTGTGCACTTCATCTGCCCGCTTTTCTGCTCCAAAATGATATCTTCTTGCCGCTCCAACTGCATGTTGTACAGCTGGTTGAGATAGAACACAAACGTGAATGGGGGATAGTGTGTGCTCCACGTTAGTATGGCTGTCGTCTCAAATAGCTCATCTAGATATTCTTCATAGTCAAACGATAGTTTCTCTTGCTTTGCCATTGTCGTGGAGTTTTTTGTTTTGTACTGTTTCTCTTTTTTTGCTTTCTCGCTGCGGTGTATATTCTGCTATGTGGCGTTGTCTGTGCTGCCAGTGTTTCCTTTTTATCCAATATTTCGTTTTTTTCATCCAAACGATGTCGTCGTGTCAAAATGGGGCTTGTAGTTGTCGGCGGCGTCTAGCTCTTGCACCCATCCGCGATAAAATCCTAGTTTGTAGAATTCTTCTACCACTTGGTCGTACTCTTCTTTGTATAGGCGTCGGTTCAGTTCGTCGGGTAGCTCAACTCCGGCTGGCGGAAAATATTGCGCCATTAGGGATATATGTATCTTTGTCGACAGGTTGTCGGCTATCCAGCGTAGGCTCTCTATCGAGTTTTGCACTTGTCCTGGCAACACCAAGTGCCGTATTATGAGCCCGTTGAATGCCAACCCTTCGTCTGTGGGCAACGACGCGCCTTTCTGGTTGTACATCTCTTTTATGGCTCTTCCGGCCACCTCGGGATAATCACCGGCGTTGGAATAACGCGCCGCCAACGCGCTGTCGCTATACTTGTAGTCGGGAAGGTATATGTCAACATAGGGCCCTAGCTGCTCCAACACTTCTATGCTCTCATATCCATTGCTGTTGTATACTATCGTCGGCCTCAACCCTTTGCCTCGCAACCCCTCTACTATGGGTATCACAAGGTCAGAGTATTGTGTGGCGCTGACAAATCCTACTATGTTTTCTGTCTGTTTCAGGCTCTCAGCCGTCGCCTCTACTATCTCCTCCACGCTATGCAGCTTTATCTTCTCTCTCGCCACCTTTGGCCGCGATATGTCATGGTTCTGACAGTATATGCATTGCAGGTTGCAATGTGCGAAAAATATGTTGCTAATGCCTCGCTCTCCGCATATCGGTGGCTCCTCGCCTTTATGGGCGTATACTGCGGCGGCTTCTGGCTGGCTCGATATCGCTTGGCAGAAACCTGGAACACTACTGCATCCCCGCGGACATTTTTTGCATGGCATATTCTCTCGTTTTTTCGTTGTTTTTTCCCTTCCTTCGCCTCTGTTCTCTCTCTCCTGTCGCTATAGCTTTTGGCTACTTCTTCTTAAAAAATAACGAGAATAGTGAAAAAAATTTTGTCATTTTTTAAAAAAAACGTACCTTTGCCTTCTCAATATCTTAAAGAAATTAATATTTAATATTATAACATTATGACAATCAAAGATCTTGAACCGAAAGCATTGTGGAGCAATTTCTACTCCCTCACCCGTTGCCCCCGTCCCTCAAAGCATGAAGAGGCTGTCCGCGACTTCCTCGTCAAGTGGGCAAAAAGCAAAAAAATCGACTGCCGCGTCGACAAGGTTGGTAACGTGATTATGACCAAACCCGCCACCAAGGGCATGGAGAAACGTTGCCCCGTCGTCCTTCAAGCTCACATGGATATGGTGCCTCAGGCTCGCGCAGGTAAAGTGCACGACTTCCTCAAAGATCCTATCGAAACCAAAATCGTCGACGACTGGGTTTACGCTTGCGACACTACCCTCGGCGCCGACGACGGCCTCGGCGTTGCTGCCATCATGGCTGTCTTCGAGTCCAAAACCATCAAACACGGCCCTCTCGAGGCTCTTATCACCACCGACGAGGAAACTGGCATGACTGGTGCCTTTGGCCTCAAGGCAGGCGAACTCAAGGGTGAATTCCTCCTCAACCTCGACTCCGAAACCGAAGGCGAACTCTATGTCGGCTGCGCCGGCGGCATCGACGCCACTATGTCTATACCCTACACCACCGAAAAGGCTCCCAAGAACTACTGCGCCTACAAGCTCTCTCTCGGCGGTCTCAAGGGCGGCCACTCGGGCATGGAAATCAACACCGGCCGCGCCAACGTCAACAAACTCCTCTTCCGCCATCTCCGTTGGGTGGCTGAATGTGGACTCCGCCTCGTTAGCGTCAGCGGCGGCAACATGCGCAACGCTATCCCTCGCGACGGCGAAGCTGTCATCGCTTTCCCTAAAGAACACACCGAGTGCATCCTCGCCGAATTCGACAAGGTGGCTTCTTGGGTCAAAAAGGAACTCGCTTCCGTCGAACCTGACTTCTTCATGAAATACGAAAAGGTACGCATGCCTCAGAATGTCATCACCGACGCCGACACCCAGAAGATTATCAACACCATGATGGTCGCTCCTAACGGCGTCATCCGCATGAGCCGCGACATGGAAGGCCTTGTCGAGACTTCTCTCAACCTCGCCATCGTCAAAACCACTGGCAAAAACTTCACCATCCAGGCTCTCCTCCGCTCCTCGGTCGACACAGCCAAGGAAGCTCTCGCCGAACGCCTGGTATGCTTGGCTGAACTCGCCGGTGGCACATGCAAACTCAGCGGCGCTTATCCTGGTTGGAAACCCAACATGAAGAGCCCTCTCCTCAAAACTATGAAGCAGACCTACAAAAAACTCTACAAGAAGGAACCCGCTGTCGTGGCTATCCACGCTGGCTTGGAATGCGGCCTCCTCGGCGGCAAGTATCCTAACATGGATATGATCAGCTTCGGACCTACTCTCCAAAGCCCTCACAGCCCCGACGAACGCGCCAACATCCCCAGCAGCGTCAAGTTCTACGACTTCCTCCTCGCTGCTCTCGAGGCTATGCCTGAAAAGAAATAACAATTCTGTCTATCATCTTCTCACTCGGGCTGCGACCCATCGGCCGCAGCCCGTCTCTTTTATCTATGCTGCTCTCTGTTGTCATACCTTGCCGCGAAAACGACTCCACACTTTCTCGCTGTCTCCACTCTCTGACCGGCTCTGGCCACGATGGCGACTTCGAGGTCGTCGTCGTCGTCGATGGCACCGACAGCTCTCTCGCCCTATCTGCCATCTCTGTCTTGCCTCCTACTATCCTCTCTTCGGTCATCTCCACGGGCTCTCATCAGGGCGCGGCGGCGGCTCGCAACATGGGCGTCTCTGCAGCTCACGGCCGCTTCGTCTGGTTCGTCGACTCCGACGACGTAATCGACTCTTCTGTCCTAGCTCTCTTCTGGAACTCTCTCGCCGCTACTCCCATCGACATCTCTTTGATCCATCTCGGCGCCATGCGCCTCCATGGCGACTTATCTTACTCGCCTTCTCTCCAACAACCTCAAGTTAAGGCTCCTGCCGATATCATGCTGCCTCGCAGCCATTGCCTCGACCACACCACTTACTGGATCTCCCGCTCTTTCTTGCTCCAAAACCCCTCTCTCCGCTATCACCAGGATATGTCTATCCTCGAGGACTCTCTCTTTGTCCTCTCTCTCCTCGCTAGCTGTGACAGCATCCTTTGCGCCTACAATTGCCGTCCTTACATCCATATTGTTGGCAACCACTCGCTCACTTCAGGCACCTGGCGCTACGACCGCGCCTCTCTTTTCTTGCCTTCCATCCAGTCTTTCTTCCTCTCTTTCAAAAGGATGATCAACAACAAGGTGTTCCATTGCGTCTCTGTCGAGCAATCCGATAACATCAAGGCTCTCTACCATCGCTACCAATATGTCTATATGCGTGTCCTCGCCGTCAAAGGCGTCGAGAGCAACCTCTACAATTCTTTTTTCTATCGCCATCTTGTCAACGAGGGTTTCCATCCTCTCAACATTAAGGAACGTCTATTCTTCAACCTCTTTTTCCATCAATCTCTCTCTCTCCTATGCCGTACGTTTCGTCACTAGCTCTCCTCTTGTCTGCCTCGCTCTTCGGCCGCCAAAACTCTCTCGCCAACCTCAATCTCCCGCTCTCTGAACAGGAATGGCGCGATCTTTTCAACTCCTCTCGTGACCAGGCGGTAACGGCTCTCATTTACGATGCCATCCTGCTACTCCCTCCCAATCTTCGCCCTCCTCGTAGCGTGCTCTTCCATTTTCTTTCTTTCTCCCAAACTGTTGAGCAGGACAACCGCATCCGCGAAACAGCTCTCTCCGATTTCGCCTCCCTCATTCAAACATCGCTCTCTCTGCCCGCCAACGTCGTCAAGGGTTCTTCGCTCTCTCGTCGCTACCCGTTGCCTCTCCACCGCGAATGTGGCGACAACGACCTCTTCTCCGGCAACGACACTCTTTCTATCGCCGACTTTTTCCAATCCAAAGGTCTCTTTGTCGATCGCAAAGACCCTCGCCACATCTCTTTCTCCTTCAACAACGTCTCTTTCGAATGCCACAACTATCTTCTCTACCACAACGACGACCCTCTCTGGCTTTTCTCCCCTCATCACGACAATGTCTGCTACCTTCCTTCTTGGCAGGAGGCTTTCTTTATCGCTAAACATATCGAGCACCATGCTGTCTTTTTCCACAACCCTGTGCGCCTGCGCGACTTGGTCGACTGGGCTGTCTTGCTTTCCTCCCCCGATTTCGACTACAATGCCTTCGCCGATATTAAAAAGGGCTCCGATGTCGATGTCTTTGCCGACATGATGTCGCTCTACTGTGAGGCTCTCTTCGGCATCCAGCTCGCCGGTAACCTTTGCCGACAGCTGCCAAAAGGTTTGAATGCCGCCGATTTCGAACCTATCTTTATGCGCTGCCCACAACGCCACCCATTGGCTGTCGTGCGCGTCGCTCGCCGCAGCGGCAAATACATCCGCTTCTGGCGCCAGTATAAACTTATCTATGGCGTCTCTATGTTCCGCAGGTTCTACTTCTCCAACCTCCGCGTCGCCATTACCCAATCCACTCGTTAGGTCTCAAGTCTTTCTCCTATCTTCTATCGCTCCATCTTTCCCCAACCTCTTCATTCTTTTTCTCCCTCGTGACTTCTTCCCCCATGTCACGCCTCTCTCGTTGTCCTATTATCCCATTAACCCCTCTAACCAACCCCATAGCGGACTCACAGCGGACTCATAGCAAATCCATCGCCTCCCAATTCACCGCGCATAAGCCATCGTGGCATCTCTCGCCACATTGGGACACAAAAAAGGATAGGTCAATCTGACCTATCCTTTTATATTTGCGTTTTATGGTTTGTTATCTCTTCACAATTTTGTGAAGTGCGCTTCCGTTAGCGGTGTTCACGCGTACCATATAAACTCCATTGCTGAGGTTGCTCAAATCAACCTGGCTCTTGTTCGAGGTCATAACCTTGCGGCCGGCCATATCAAGAACCTCAACGCTCTGCAGTGCTTCTGCCTCTACGTTGATCATTCCTGTTGTGGGGTTGGGGTACAGCTTCACATCGGTAACATTGACGCTCTCAACGCCTGCGAAGGGCGATTTGAAGTTGGGTCCGAAACGATTGTAGTAGCCTTCGAGTACACCTGCCTGATGGAGGTTCCAGCAAGGATTGCACCAAGTGCAGGAGTAGTCAACTACAACACAGTAACCGCTGTCAAGCCATTTCTGCAGCTGGATGGGATACTGATGCTGGCTGTCACGGAAATCATAGGTCGTGAAAGGATCTGCTATGTGTGCCCACTGTGCTTTGGCTTCGCTCTTGCGCTCGACGGTGCTCTTGGCGGTCGATCCAACGGCAATACCAAGGTCGTCGATGTCAAGGTAGAACATATCGGTTACGTTGTAGTGACGCAGGGCGATGTATACGGTTTGACCGGCATAGTTGTCAAGGCTGACATTGAGGTTACGCCAATTGGCGGTGGAGTTGCCTTCCCATACAGGTGTCGTTGCGGTGGCGCTGGCTACTGTGGGCTCGGTGCAGACGTATACTGCATAGTGCTCGGTAGCATAGCTGGCATCCTGTCCTTTGTCCCACCAGTTCAAGCTGATACCGTTCTCGTTGGGCAGTGTGATGGCGCTGGTGAATACCCAGTTGTTGGGGGTCAGAGGTCCAACCTGGTTGTTCCATGAAGCGGATGCCAACATACCGTTCGATTCGCCATGGGCCTGACCTTGGCCACGCAGATAGTCAAGAGTCCACTGGTTGCCGTCACCGTCAGCATCGATGAATGTCCAGTTGCTGTAGTCGGCTGTGTTCTCAAAATCGAAGTAGGCGGCATAGTTCAAAATGCTGATGGTGCCGGTCTCTGATACACTTCCGGTTTCGTTGGTGACGGTAACAGTTACGGTATAGTTGCCGGCGGTGCTCCACGATGAGGTGGCTGTTGCGTTGCTGGCGGTGGCTGGGGTGCCGTCCTGGAATGTCCACTCTACGGTACATGCGTCAACGCTGATGTATTCTACGCTGAAGCTGACATTGTTGTTTGTGGCGGCTGCGCCAGGAATATTCACTCTGCTGATAACAGGGGCTTGACCACTGCGGGGATAGCTGTTCATTATCTGCAGCATGTTGGCGTTGCAAACCGAGGTGTCAAATGAATAAATACCATCTTGCTCACCATAGATGCTACGATAGTAACCATTGGGGGCAATGAAGAATACGGTAGGCACGGCGTTGTCGTAAAGACCTGCGCAGGTGTTAAGTGCGTTGCGGTCGTCGGCCATAGGATAAGGCACGGTTCCACCAAGGGTCCAGTCACCGGTGGTGTGGCCCGAGTAGCTGTTGTTGGCATTGGTACCTGTAATCTGAGCCGCGGTGTTGCTCTCCTCGACTTCGCACCAGAGAATTCTCATCTGGTTGGTGCCCTTGTTTTGTGCCGAAAGCGACGCAAAGGTCATTACGGCTAGTAAAACTAATAATATTTTTTTCATGTATTATTTGTCTTGTTATTGAGCATCAGACTCTTCGCTGCTAAAAGATTAGTTATTTTAATTTCATGTTTACGCTGCAAAAATACACTATTTTTTGTAAAAATATATTTTTTTTCATTTTTTTATTTCTATGGCTTTCTTTTTCTTTCTCATTCTCCACGATTGTTCTTCTCTTCTCTATCTCAATAGGGTCACCGTCCCTCTTGCCTCTTGTGTCTGATGTGGCTTGGAAAGTGTCTTGTATTGCATTATCCATGTGTACGAAGCCTGGGGACATGCCTTGCCTTGGTAGGTCCCGTCCCACCATCCGCTCAGAGCGTCAAACGTGGTTATCAGCAACCCTTGTCGGCTGTATATCCACACTCGCCCTTCTTTTGTCTCGTTGCTGGCTATGAAAAACTTGTTGTTCTGGCTCTCGTCGGGCGTGAAGGCGTTGGGCGCCCACAACGTCGAGCGGTCGCAATTCACTGCCCCCCACACGCTGTCTATACACCCGGCCGTACTATACGCCACCAGCAGCACTTGCAACGTGTCGCTATTGGCTGGAAATGCAAATGTTACAATCCTGCAGGTGTCTATCTCTGTCATCTCCGCTGTCTCGCTCATACCTGCCTTTTCTCCGGTATACCATCTTCTTCGCGCGCTCCGCGATTTGTCATGTAGCCTTACCTCTGGATTGCTCATTGTCACACTCCGCGGACTTATCTCCATCTCGGCTTGAAACTGGTCGTCGAGCTCTAGCACTAGGTGTACCGTGCTGTCGCATCCATGTATGTCGCTCATGGTTATTTCTGGCTCTGTCGTCGAGTGGGCGTAGCTGTTGCCGTCTATCCATGTGTATGGCACTCCGTCACACACTTTGGCGTTGTCAAAGGTGTGGCTGGTGTTGTATACCGTCAGCAGCAATGTTTGCGTACTGTCACATCCGTCTACCGTGGCGTATCTTATGTTGTGCTCTCCCTCAGTGTTTATCGTTTCGCCGCCAAATTCGGTGCTTTCGTTGCTGCATATTGTGTCGTAAAAGGTTTCATGGTACACCTCTTTGACCTCTAGGGTCACATGTATTATGCTGTCGCACCTGTTTACGCTTTCGTATGGCACTGTGTATGTCCCTTCTTCTGTCATTCCGTATCTGCATGTGTCGCCTCTACAAATGACCACGGTGTCTGTCTTGTTGTATATGGGATATACCATCATTATGAGTGTCACTACGCTGTCGCTGTTGTGTATCGTCCTCAAACTGTCCACATAATGTATTATCGTCATTATCGGATAGTTTGCGTATTCTTCACTACTGGCGAATGTGTGCCCATGCCATTCTATCGGCAGCATGTTGCGACATACGCTGGTGTCGTAATTGTTCGCGACATTCTGCCACACGTGCAAACTGTAGTGCACCGTGCTGTCGCACCCTTCGCTGTTCGGTATTGTCCAACTGGTGTCGCCTACGGGATTGTAAAATATCTTTCCATCCCATATCCTCGGCATTTCGTTCTCGACTACGGTGTCGTGATAGGTGTAGCTACTGTTTGTTGTCACATTTAGTGTCATCGTGACTATGCTGTCTTCTCCATGAATGGCATGTATCCCTATCTCTGCCAGGTTTACACTTTGTGTGCCTGTCTCTGTGAATGTCACGCCGTTCCATTGCATTGGCAGATTGTTTTCGCACACGCTGCTGTCTATCGTGCTGTGTATATTGTGCCACACATGCAAGCTGAAGGTCACCACACTGTCGCATCCCGCTCCATTTATCTCTGTCCACGTGGTGTCGCTTTGCTCGTCTACAAACGTGTTTGCTCCTAGATAATAGGGCAGATTGTTCTCTATTGTGGTGTCATGCAGCGTGTATGCGCTGTGCTCTAATATGGTGACGCTCATTATCACTATGCTGTCTTCCCCATGCTCTCCGGCTCCGGTGTATACAACGCTGTCGGTGGCGCTACTTGTAAATACAACGCCGTTCCAGTACATTGTGTCGCTCTGTCGGCATGTTGTGCTGTCTAATGTGGTTACTTTGTTGCGCCACACATGGAGCGTGAAGTGTATCGTGCTGTCGCATCCTCCCGTGCTTGTCAGGGCTATAGTACTGTCGGCTACGCTGTCAACGAAACTTATCCCGCCGTATTGGTAGGGTAGCGCGTTCTCAACAACATTGTGTGTTATGCTTGTGTCGTAGGTCGGCAGTATGTTCACTATCGCTGTCCGGTGGTGGTACCCGTTGTCTCTTTCGTACACTCCTGTCTCGTATATGGTGGTGTCAAACAGTGTGTAGCTCTCTCCTCGGCATAGCGTTACCTCTACGGTGTCGCTTTGCGTGCATGGACTTACTACTTCCATCTCTCTCCTCATCGTGTCGCTGCATGCTCCGTTGGCTATCGCTGCGACGAGTTGTATGGTGTGATGCCCCTGACTCAAGGCTATGATGGGATTGCCTTGCGTCGATACCATGTTGTTGTCTACAAACCATTGCGTCGACTCGCATGCTTCTCCGGTGCTTTCTTGCAATAGTGAGTCGCTGCATATCACACTGTTGTTATGCATTTGCAGCATTATGTCGCAGCTGTCGCTCTCTATGGTGTCGTAGGTGAATCGCGCCGAGGGATACCTCTCCCCGGCTATGGCTTTCAGCTCAAAGGTGCAGCTGGCGTTGTCGGGAGCGCCTATGAATCCTAGCGTGCAACGGTATTCGCCGCCAACGGTGGTGTGACATGATCGGTTTGTTGTCAGCGTCTCTCCGGGATTGCTGGCGTTGTACCATCGGTAACTGAACCCTTCTGGCGCTGTGAACGTGTTCTCTACATCTGATCCGCAATTCGACGACATCAGCGTTTTGTGCGCACAATCGAAAACAAAGTAGGCGTATCCGAAATGCTGTCCGTCGGCGCAGTCGTACGACGATAGTCTTATGTATATCGTTTGTCCTTGTAACGATGTCAGGTCTATACCTACCGTCGTCCAATCTTTCCACAGCACGCTCGTCGGCTCCCACCAGTCGCCTGTGGTGTTCCATCCTAGCGCGCTGCTGGCTATAAAGTCGGCGGAATAACACGAGGAGTTGATCTCTATCCCTTGCTCGTCTATTATGGTGAACGAGAATCGTGGCTGCCTATTGCTGGGATGGTCGGGATCTTGCAACACTGCGGCGTATTTCAGTATCAGCAGGTCGCTTATCAGGGTGTCTACTTTGTATTCGTACGTTATACTTTCGGCTTGGGCTCCGGTGCTCCAATTGCCTAGCCTTACTGATGTTGTGTAGCCGGACGGCACCGTCCTCAGCTGGTTGTTGGTGCGTGGGTCGCGCTCGTTGGTGTTGCTATGCACCGTGTGGCGCGAATTGCCGCTGCTGCTGCCTTGATCTACTATCCCGCTATTTTGGTACGGATCCCCGAATGTGCCATAGGTGGCTGTCACATAGCATGAGGTCAGGTCGCTGTATGCTATGCAGCTACCGGCATTCTCCGCACATTGGGTCTTGAAACTGTTGTATCTTGCGCTGCATATGTTCTGCCAATTGCCGCTGTGGCTGTTGTATATCCTATAGTAGTATTTTGTGTGCGTTTGTAGCCCTGTCAGGCTCGCTGTGGTCGTGTATGTCGTTATTTGATGGCTTAGGCTTTCTGGCGTCGTGCCGTAGCTTATTGTCCAACTGCTGCTCTCTGTGCTGTCGCTCCAGGTTATTATTGCGCTTGTCTCTGTTATGTCGCTCACCTCTATGTCGTATACTTGGTTCGGCGTTGCTTCGCATGTCGTTACTGTCAGATTGAATCCGCTGTTGTTTACTAGCATGTCCGAGTAGAAGTGTATCGTCAAATATCCCGAATATGCGGTGACGTTTACGTTGCCTATACCGCTGTAGCTGCCTATGGGATTGTTGCCTACGCTGTTGGCGTCATACAGCTGCAACATGTCGTAGCTGTATTCGGTATGGTAGTTGCCGCTCACGGTTATTGGAGCCCCTGTCAGTGATTGTATCGTCAACGTGCTGCTGCAATTGGGAGGATAGTTGTCTTCTCCTCCCGGATCCTTAATCGTTTGGATTGTGCCGGGCGTCAACACCAACTGGTTCTCTCCCAACACTGGCATATTTATGCTTTGGCTGTACAGCTGACCCGTCAGAAACAAACAAGCCAACAACATCCAGCGTCGTTTCCCTCTGGCTATTGTTGGCTTTCTATGGATCAATCTATCCATTTTGTTTCGTCTGTTTCGTCTGTTTCGTCGCTACCTATTCACATTGTGATCTCGCTTCTGGTTATTCTCTGTGTCTTTTCTCTGCATCTACAATATATGTATGTCCGCTATTTTGCGGCGGGATTGTCGAGATGTACATCCACTTGTGGGAATGGTATGCTGATGTTGTTAGCGTAGAAGGCTTTGTATATGTTCTCGCGTATGCGCATCCACACTGTCCAGTAGTCGTCTACTTTTGTCCATAACCATAGGCTGTAATCTACCGAGCTGTCGCCCAAATTGCTGACGCATATTTTGGCTATGGGGTCTTTCAGTATGAGGGGATCGTCCTCTATCACTTTTCTTATCACTTCCGACGCGCGGTCAAGGTCGGTACCATAAGCGACACTGCACACAACATCGAGGCGTATGACTTCCTCTTTGGTGTGATTGATAAGACTCTTCGTGGCTAGCTCGCTGTTGGGCACTATGATTATTCGTCCGTTGAATGGCCTTATCAAGGTGTGGAATATGCGTATCTCTTTCACATACCCTTTGTATGCTCCGGCTTCTATATAGTCGCCTACCTTGAAAGGCCTCAGCAGCAGTATTATCACTCCTCCCGCAAAATTCTGCAGCGTCCCCTGCAACGCCATACCAACGGCAAGGCCTGCGGCTCCCAAAATGGCTATGAACGACGTGGCTTTTATGCCTATTATGTCCATCGCCATAATGATGAGCATTACCTTCATCAGCACATCAACAAGCGAGGTGAGAAATCCTTTCAACGACCCTTCGGCGTTGCGTCGCTCAAGTACTCTGGTCAGCGCTTTCTTCAGCAGTTTGATAAGCTTGAAGCCTAACCACAACACTAGTATACATGCCAGCAATTTTGGTATAAAGGCTACCGTTAGGTCTATCAGGCTCGATAGTGCGTCTTTCAGAAATGAGTTCTCTCCAGTTATAACGGCTTTGACATCTGTTATATTCAGTTTCGCAAGACTGTCTTTCACTACTTGCGATATGCTGTCAACCTTTATCACATTGTCTGCTATGCTGCCTTCTGTGATTATCTTTGTCGTGTCGGCGGTGGCGTTGGCTTGTTGTGCTGCTGCTACAAGCAGCTTGTCTGTTTCTTCTAGCATGTGTCTGTTTTTATTTTATTGTTGTCTTTCCTATTTTCTATGATTGTTTATCATTTTTGCAATGATTAAAAAAATAGTTGTAACCACCCCTCATCTCTCTGCCTTCAGCCTTCAACTATTACTATCTTTTTGGTCGCTGCGCCTTCTATGCGCAGTATGTACACTCCGTTGTTGTTGACGTGTATGGTGGTGTGTCCGCTGCCTTTGGCTTCGCATATCTTGCGACCGGTGATGTCGTAGAGGTGCATGCTCTTGCCCTCTGCGCCTACAATATGCACGTCGCGATGTGTTGTGTATACTGTTATGTCGCCTTCGGCAATCTCTATGTCGGTGCTACCGCTGAACAGGGCATTGGCCGAAAAATCGTTGGTCACGGTAATGGTTCGGGGATTCTCGGTGCTGCCGTTGTCGGTCCAATGCACAAAGGTGCTCACCATGTTCGGCATCCCTGTGTTGGGTTGGGCAAAAAGGGTTATCTCTGTGCCGTATGCTATCGAATCGTCGTTGAGGTTCATACTGCTTTCTTCTGTCGTAAACCATGCTTCGCCCAGCTCTGGATTGGCGCTGCCTACTTGCACACGATACTTGTCTTTGTCAAAGGTGGCTACTAGAGTGCGATCGCCGCTGACAACAAAGGTGTACGGGTTCTCGTTGACTATGTCGTTGGTGGCGGGGTCTTGCCAGTGTTTGAATTGGTAGTGCTCATAGGGCGTCGCCGTCACCGTCGCCATACTACCTTGCACATAGTCGCCACCGCCGTCAACGGTGCCTCCTGCTGTCGCGGTGACGGTTACTGTGTATGTCGGCTGCGAAAAGAATGCGGTGAAGGTGACATCACTGTTCACCGTAAAGGTGTATGGGTTGGCTTGTATTGTGTCGCCTTCTGTCACCCAGTAATCAAACTCACAGTCGGCGGCTGGCGTGGCAGTGATGGTTACACTCTCTCCATCGTTGTACTGCCCTGCTCCCGACACGGCCCCTAGGTTGGGCGTGTTGTTGACTATCGTCACTGTGTGGTCAGCGGGTAGACATCCTCTGAATCGTATATTGGGACGATATTGTTGTCTCATTGCGTTCCCTGACATGCTTGACGAATAGGGACAAGGACTGAAATCATCGCTGAAATAGGTTAGCGATCTGTATTGGTTCCCTAACGTTGAGCAGTAGAACCGGTGCGCCGAACTGCTGTAGCTGCCGCTATTGTCCCATATGGCTACCACAAGGTTGCTTGTGCCGTCGTAGTGGAACGTGCTGTCTAAATCTATTTCGTTCCATCCGTTGGTGCAATGAATCGGCCCTTCATATACTTTATAGAGCTGGCTGTAAGGCACCATGCTGGTGTTATTGTCAAAGGTCGTCTGCGATGTGTGACCCAAATAGATGTGGCACTCTGTTTTTGTGTCAAGCTCGTTGTTGCTGGCGTAGTTGAAGGCTATTTTCGATATATTCATCTCTCCATTTATCTCTGCGGGTAGATATATCATTTGGGAATAGCTGTAATTATAGTATGTGTTGATTGGCAAATGGTATGTTGTGCTATACTGGTTTCCAATTTCTGTAGCCTGCATTGCCGCGCACGATTCTGTTCGGAAGGTTTGCCATTCGGTATAATCACTGCTGTCTCCTGAAGCGCATAGGCTTTTTACTCGCCATTGATATTCTGTGCTCAGCGATAGGTTGGTCAGATTGTGACTGCTGCCGCTGACCGACACATTGGTTATATTGTTCAATCCCGACACTCTCCATTGCAGCGTGTAATTGTCTGTGTTGCCGCTCCAGCTAAGATTTGCCGAGTTGCCGCTGATGTTGCTGGTGACCATGTTTGTCGGTACCCTGCACCCTCTCAGGTCGCTGTAGGTAAAACTTATCGTCGTCCCTGGCGATGTCACGTTGGTGATGGATATCGATGTGTCTAGTATGTTGTTGGTTAGCCATGGATAGGGATTGGTGGTGGGGGTGAATGATGTGCGGTTGACATCGGCACTGAAGTGGGCTTGCTCTAATATACCGTTTGTGGAGTGGTTGTAGGCGTTGGGACGGAACAGATACACTTCGTCAAATATGTTGGTACCATCGTAGTTGGCGTTGCCGTTGTATCGGTCGTCAACACGGAAGATGATTAGTCCTTTGCCGGGCAATGCTGTCTCGAAAAGCTCTGTGTTGTCTCGATATTCTAGCACATACCATTGGTGCGGCTCTTGTGCGGCTATTTTGTATACACAATTGCTGTAGTCGTCGTCGCCAAGCGAATGGAGTGTGTATGTCCCGGGCACCGTGATCTCGGGTATCGAGTCAAGCCAGTTGCCATATTTCCACTTCATATATGCGCTCATGTGCTGGGGCGGCGTGGTGTTGCTGCACATCAAATCCCACGATCCTACTCCCGACACTTCTGTCTGGGTCTCATAGCGGTACAGGTCGGGAGCTCCCAACGTGTGGAACATCTCGTGGCAAAAGGTGGAGCTGCTGAAGTAATGCTCTCCACTGCCTTCCAACTGCAGATTGAAGGTGTACACTCGCTTGCCGTTGATATACACTTGGCGGTCGTAGAGCGACCACTTGTGCGGCCACAGCAAATCACTCCACCCTGTGTAGGTCCCTTTCACTACAAAGCAGATGTTGTCTATCTCTCCGTCGTTGTCCATGTCTATGTTGAGCGACGTACTCACGGGATGGTTGGCGTTGATGTAGTTCACGGCTCGCTCCAAAAGCCCAAATTCGCGACTCCTGCGCTCGTTGTCGTCGGCATATCCGTTGGGCGCCGTAACGGCGTTGTAGGGCAGATAGTAGCCGCGAGGCATGGAGTCTTGATATGATAGCACATTGTTGCCGTTGGGGGCAGGGTAGTAGTGCGTGGGTATGTATATCTTGTTGTATGACGCATGCTTGAAATAGTTGTACATCGAATTGCTGTTGGCACTCGAATCATTGAACATATAGTCGATGGTCGAAAATGGGGTGCTTATCTCGCTGTCGTCGCTGAAACGTACAAATATCACTATATTGTTGAGTGTGCCGTGGTTGCGACCTGCTGTTTTGGCTTGTGTGTGCTGGTACTCCTTGGGCACATCGTAACGCTTCTGCAGCTCTAACCACGTGTCGTGGTCAACGCCGATATTGGGTGTCAACCCAACCGTCGCGGGGTTCACTCTCCCTGCAACATAGTCGGTGGCGACAACGTCCCATTTCTCTCCTCTATCGCTTCTCCGCAATTCGCCTTTTGCGGCGTATACCCACCATCCTGTCTCTCGGTTCTGCACTATCGTGTATCCGTCGGCATCATGCAGCCGGTGGTAGTACTCGTCTCCCGATAACAGGCATCGCAATGTGTCTCCGTTGGGTTGTATTCTGATTGCGGGAGCCTTGAAAATGGGCGCCGCTGCGCATTGAAATGCGATAGCGATAAGGGCTAATAAAAAGATTTTTTTCATTTGTAGGTGCTTTAATTGTATTGTTTTGTTGTTTGTTATAGTGGTATTATCAATATTTATAAGCTGTAGCTCTTTTTAACATTGCGCAAATCGCCACTCTTTATTCTTCACTCTTCTTCAATCATTCTTCAGCCATTACTTAACGTAATAGTACGCTCGTTATTGTTTCTCTTCCTCACTTTTGCTTCTTTCTACGTATTTTTTTGCTCGTAGCGCCATGTTTTTTCTCAATAGTTCGCTGTATAGCGTCAAATCTAGTCGATGGTAGTTGCCGTCCTTGCCAATGAGGGGTATCATATAGTCTTCATGCTTATAGTTGTCTATTTGCAACAATAGTGTTGTGGTGTCTAGGGCTATGGTGAGTGTGTCGCCGTGCCGTGTATCTACTATCGTGGCCGGAGCGTTGTCTCTGCGCCAATTTACGGGGTTTATGGCTATCTTGTTGCCGTCGCTGAGCAATGGCATAGCGCAGCTGTTGTCTCTCACCGAGTTGTAGCATATCGTCACTCCCAAGTCATCGCTGTCTTTGGCTGCCTCTATATGGGCGGTTTTGGCTATGTCGTCGGCGGTGACTTTGTACCCTATTACGTATGCGGCAATCAGTCGGCGGTATGTCTCTTCATCCATCTCTTTCAGCAGGTCGACAACAGCCATGGCTCCTTGGCTGAATCCGGCAAGTATGAACGGCCGCCCGTTGTTGTAATGCTCTAAATAGTATTTGAATGCTTTGCGCACATCGTTGTAAGCCAACGGCATACGTGCTTCTGTCAAGCTGTCTGCAGCGTAGGTCTCCATCGTGCATTGACGATAGAAGGGTGTGTAATAGTTCAATTCTCCTGCCAGCAGCTTGTCAACACCTCTCATCTCGCCCAGCATCATCTCTCTTATACTGTCGTTGTAGGTGTCGGCATAATGGATTGTGTCTCCATCTCTAACGTAGTCGCTGCATTCGGTCGATATGATGTAAAATACATCTGCATCTGCACCGCGTTCTGATATGTACCACTGAGTACTTAGTGAGTACTTAGGCGCGTCGGGTAGGGGGGATTCTTTCGTTTTGCATGCTCCAACAACTAGCGTCAAGCATATCAAGTAAACTATCCTTTTCATGGCATCTGATAAGGAAAAGCAACGCAACACCATTCTTTGGGGAGGGTCTTGCGTTGCAATCTCTTTGTTCTTTTTCTTTATTCTAGTGAATGGTTGATGGATTCCTCTCGGAAACATCTTGCCTCTCACTCTATTGATCTATTCTTTTGAGGTTGTACTTGCGGCTTCCAAGCCCTATCTTCTCTGCATGCTCTATGGTGTGTATGCCGTGCTGTTTCTCTATTCTGGCTTTGAGGGCTGTGGCGTCGTCGCCTTCCACATCGTTGTGTCCATAGATGAGGTCGAGGCATGCCTGATCTAGTGCCACTGGGTCGGTCGAGGCTAAGATTCCTATGTTCTTCATCTCGGGTGCGTGGGGGTTGCCGTCGCAGTCGCAGTCAACGCTGATATTGTTCATCACGTTTATATATATGATGTTGCGTCCTTCTTGCTTGAAATAGTTGTGCACTCCCTGCGCGGCTGCTGCCATACTTTCCAGAAAATGGTCTTGTGGCAGTTTGTTGTCGACATAATCCCACGCCTCTCCGGCTTTCTCTACTTCCTCATAGGCTCCGGCGCTGTGTATGTATAGCTTGCCGGCTGTTGAGGCAACTCCTATTGAGGCGTTCTTCAGCACTCCACCATATCCGCCCATAGCGTGCCCCTTAAAGTGGGCTAGATTGACCATGAAATCGTAGTTGGCCAGATGGCTTCCCACTATGTCGTATTTGATGTGCGTGGTGTCGGCTACTCCTATCTTCATGGTGCCTTCCTCATCCATGATGTCAAATTTTGCTATCTCTAGGAATCCATGCTCTTTGATTGTTTTCCAATGGCTTTCGTTATCCATGCGTGTTCCAGGATATGCTGTGTTGCATTCCACTAGGGTACCGTTGACTTCCTTGACAAAGGCTCCAATCAACTCGGGACTTAGATAATGGGTATTGCCTCCTTCTCCCGAGCTTATCTTTACCGCCACACGACCTTCGGCTTTCACTCCTAGGGCTTCGTATATCTCTATCAAGCTCTCTGGTGTGATCTCGGCGGTCATAAAAACTATAGGTGTGTCTTGCTTCGGCTCTGTCGGCTCCATTGTCTTTTGTTTACAACCAACAAAAAGTATACTTGCTGCAAAAGTTAGTAAAATGAACTTTTTCATTGTGTTATATTTATTTTAATGTATTAATATTAAAATGCAAATATAATAATTTTTATTCTTACACAACAAACCCAACCCTCCGACTGTCTCTATTTCTGTCTGTTATGCCTGCTGAATTGCATGTTTTAAGCCTGCATTATCGTAAATGGATTGTCTGCCGATCTCTTTTTTGCATCTTGTGTCACTCTTCGTCGTTCTTGGCGTTGGGCACAAAGAATATCACCGTTAAGGCTCCTACAGCTCCTGCCGTTGGCACTATGATGCGTGCTATGGATCCCGCGGGAATGAAAACAAAGGTGGAAAGCAGCACCATCGCTGTCATTATGCCTACCGCACCTGCTTTCTGCGTCGCTGTCATTCCGCCGCGTCGCTGATAGCTGCGTATATATTTGCCCAACCACGACGCCAGCAACCACGACTGTAACTTGGGCGACGACCGGTAGAATAACCATGATGCTAATAGCAGGAATGGCGTTGTCGGCAATCCCGGCACCACAACGCCCAATGCGCCTAACCCTACGGCTATTAAACCTATTGCAATATATATGTTCTTTTTCATCTCTCAGTTCACGTCGTCTTCACTATATTTTGGGTTCATCAAAATGGAATGCTATCTCCTCTGTCTCGCTTCCTCGCTCTATGGTAAGGGTCACCGAGTCAAGTTTGTCGAGAAGATGCCGCTGCTCTTCAAAGGTTATCTCACTCACATTGCGACCGTTTATTTTCTTTATGTGGTCACCGTTCTTCAATCCGGCTTTCTCGGCATTGGAGTCATTGTATATGCAGTTGACAACCCAGCAGCCGAGGGTGCGGCTGCGGTCGTTGTAGGAAAATCCATGTTGGGGACTCTCAAAGGGCTCTTCGTATTTGGCGTTGGGTTTCAGATATAAACGTTTGCCGCTGAGGTCTATAATCATGTCGAAACGCTCCCAGAAATCGTTGCCGACAATGGCAATGTACTCTCCTTCGGAAAGGGCACCTTCGGTGTTGTCGCTGTAATCCATCGTAATGTCGTTCAGGGTGTAACTGCCTACTGTGACACTCTTCGCCCTAAAATCGCTACCGGATGAGCTCCCGCCAATGCCACCGTAAATACAGGAACAATGCATCTGTGGCGAGATTGTCTTTAAGCTATGCTGGCTGGCAACGAGGCATGTCAATGTGACTGTACCTGCGCTTCCAAGGTCTATCAATGTCTCGCCTTCTATTGTGTTTCCGTCTCGGATTACTATTTTCATGGGCACATAGATTCTGTCGTCTTCATATCGTATGGGTATTGATGTGTACCCATTGGTGTCTCCTATCTTGTCCCATATACCCATCATCTCGTCTACATAGTTTATGGCTATAATCTTCCCTCCCATATTGTCAATGCCTAGAATGCCGTCGGCTTGATCGCCAAGGATGGGCTTTAGTTGTATGATGGGTGAGATTTTGCTTGTGTATTCTTTGTCGGCGACGATATATGTTAGCTCGTTAAGGATGATAAGCACATTTTCGACATTGTTCCCGGCACCTCCCATTTGGGCATTCTCTATATTATTGTATTGGAGCTTGCTGTCGGCTAGGTAGGTGCTGTCTATGCAGGTGTATGGCGCTCCGGTGTCGAATGCCAATCGTGCCGGATGTCCGTTCACAGTTGTCTCGAGATAAATGTGACCGTAACAACTGACTTTGTTCATCTGCTGTTGCGCCATAATAAGGCTACAACAGAGGAACACGCCTATTGTGGTAATCAAAAGTCTTTTCATGATTGTTTTGTTGGAAATAAAAAATGTGGCTGCCTATACTGGCAGCCACATTCTATTTGCTTTTAACTAGCAGAGCTCGTGGATCACGAGGCCGGAGCGAAGCTTGGGCTCAAACCAAGTGGTCTTTGGAGGCATGATGTTGCCGGTATCGGCAATGTCGATAATCTGCTTCATGCTTACAGGATAGAGGGCGAAGGCAACCTTCATCTCGCCGTTGTCAACACGACGTTTCAGTTCGCCTAAACCGCGGATACCGCCAACGAAGTCGATGCGCTTGTCGGTGCGGAGATCCTTGATGCCAAGCACCTTGTCGAGGACGAGGTTGCTGAGGATGGTGACGTCGAGCACTCCGATGGGGTCGTTGTCATTATAGGTGCCGGGCTTGGCGGTCATCTTGTACCAGTGGCCATCGAGGTACATGCTGTGCTCGTGCAACTTGGCGGGCTTATAGATCTCGGTGCCCATGTCCTGCAGTTCGTAGCTCTCGCCAACGGCGGCGATGAACTGCTCTTTGCTGAGACCGTTGAGGTCCTTCACAACGCGGTTGTAGTCGATGACGTTCAGCTGGTTGTCGGGGAAAATGACGGTCATGAAGTAGTTGTACTCTTCCTTGCCGGTATGTGCGGGGTTCTGCTCTTTCTTCTCTTGTCCTACGAGGGCGGCGGCGGCGCTGCGGTGGTGACCGTCGGCGATGTACATGGCGGGAACTTGTTTGTCGAAAAGCTCAACGAGCTCGGCAATCATTTCCTTGTCGTCGATAACCCAGAAGCGGTGGCCGAAACCATCTTCCTTGGCTACGAAATCATAGATGGGCTTGTTGGCGGTGACGCTGGCAACGATCTCGTCGATGCGTTTCACTGCGGGATATGCGAAGAATACGGGCTCCACGTTGGCATTGGTGATGCGGACGTGTTTCATGCGGTCCTCTTCTTTGTCTTTGCGGGTGAGCTCATGTTTCTTGATGACTTTGTTCACATAGTCCTCGCTGTAGGCGCATGCTACAATACCATACTGCCATTTTGCGTTGGCGTCCTTGGGATTCATGCTCTGGGCGTAGATGTAGAGTTTCTCCTCTTCGTCTTTTACCAACCAGCCTAGGTCCTTGAACATGTTGTAGTTCTTAACAACCTGGAGGTACACTTCGGGCGAGTGCTCGTCGGTGCCTTTGGGAAGGTCGATCTCTGCCTTGGTGACGTGCAACAAGCTATAGGGATTGCCCTCGCACTCTACGCGGGCTTCTTCTGAATTCAATACGTCATAGGGACGTGATGCCAGTTTCTCGACGATGTCCACCGGGGGGCGGAATCCTTTAAAGGGTTTGATAACGCTCATATTTGTATTTTTTTAATTGTTGATTTTTACTCTAATTTGGAATTGCAAAGATACACATTATATTTGATATGGAGAAATTATTTTTCTTCTGTGCGGAAAATCTTGTAGCCAATCATGGCGATGGCGATGGACATCAGGGGTGAGATGATGTTGAAGAAGCAGTAGGGGAGATATGTCAGTGTGGGTACATGAAGCACGAGCGACTGGGTCATGCCGCAGGTGTTCCACGGCACAAGTACCGATGTTACCGTCGCCGAGTCTTCGGTGGATCGGCTCAGCAACCGCCCCTCATATCCTTTCTCTTTGTATAACTTTTTGAATATGTTGCCGGTGAGCACAATGCTGAGATACTGGTCACCGGTGACCATGTTGGCAAAAATACCGGTGCCTACGGTGGTGCTGACCAGCGTTCGGCGACCTCTTATGCCGCGCGCCAACGCCGACGTAATGCTTTGTATCATGCCTGTGCCTGTCATCGCGCCTCCGAAAGCCGAGGCGCAAAAAATCAAGAATACTGTGCTCAGCATGCCTCGCATGCCTCGGGTTTGGACAAGGGCGTTGAGGGCTTCGTTGCCGGCGTCGAGGGTGGTGCCGCTATAGTATGTCAGCATCAAACCTCTGAAGGTGTTGCCTTCGCCTACGTGCTGCACAATATCGGGTTGTGCCACAAGCATTGTCACTCCTGCCAACGCTGCCGACAGAAACAACACAATGGCGGCGGGAAGCTTTAGCACTATGAATATCGCTGTTGCCAAGGGCACTAGCAGCAGCCAGGGATTGATAGAAAATAGTCCTTGCAACCCTTCGGCAAATTGCTCTGATTGTATCACGCTTTCTGTCGAATGGCACAGGCTTGCTATCAAAAACACGATTAGGGCAATGCTGAACGACGGCACCGTGGTAATGAGCATATATCGTATGTGCTTGAACAGTGGCACTTCACCTACCGACGATGCCAGCACAGTGGTGTCGGAGAGGGGCGATATCTTGTCGCCAAAGTAGGCTCCCGATATTATGGCACCGGCTGTCCATCCCACATCGTACCCTTGCGCAGTGCCTATACCCATCAAGGCTATGCCGATGGTGGCTATCGTTGTCCATGAACTACCGGTCACTAGTGACACTAAGGCGCTGATAAGACATGCTATAAACAAAAAAATTGAGGGACTTACAATTTTCATGCCGTAGTATATCATCGTCGGCACTACACCGCTCAGCATCCAACTGCCTGACACGGCTCCTATGAGGAACAGTATCAGTATCGCCCCGCCGATGGTGCGCACATTGTCCGAGATGGCTTGGTCGATGTCCTTCCAAGGCACCTTGAAGAATATCATCCCCATAGCCACAGCCACCGCCGCTGCCACGAGCAGCGCCGTCTGGCTTGCCCCGTCGAGGGCGTCCGAGCCGAATTCTCTGATGACAAGCACCTGCAGCGCCACCAGCACCGCCAGCGGTATCAGCGCCAGAATCCAGTGAATGTGTGGTTTAGTGTTATTATCTATCTTGTCCATAAACTGTAATTGTCGATTGCAAAGGTACTTACTTTTTGGAAAATAAAAGTTTTTTTTGCGTAATAAAAAAATATGTGTATTTTTGCACTCGATTTCGAAAGAATTATTAACGAATAAAATTGCCAATGAAGCATAGCGCATAGTTTAGTATGCACATCATAGAATAGGAAAAAGCAAAGTAGCTAATTCTGGTACTTTTGGAACTTGGACACTTTCAAAATTATCTCCAGACATAAGCGACGGCTTTCACGCATGGCGTGGACTTGTACGTTGTAATTGGAGATAATAGGTAGTCCAAGACCTCAAAAGTACCAATGAAGACTTAATAGGCCACGCTTTTTTTATGTGCATGCCTCATAAGGACCTACGATTAAATGTTAATAAAAATCAAAACCGACGTACCGATGGTATATAACGGGTAACTATCATGATGAAAAAAATTATAAATGGATTCCTTTTGACAACGGCATTATTGTTAGGATTTTCTAACAATGCAAATGCACAAGTTCTTGACTGGATTAACAAAGCTGCTGAAACTGTTAGCAAAGCAACCGATACATATAATAATGCTCGTAACACCTATAATAATGCCCGTGATACATACAATCAGGCTCATGAGGATAAGTCAGAATATAAGGTGGTTACTTCAGTAAATATGTTTTATGTTAGTACCTTTAACGGAAGCGGAACAACTACTGGATCAACTTCAGCTCAGATAATTCAAGATGGTTACGGAAATCAGAGAGTGAAGAAAGGATCTTCGGTGTATTATATAAACGAAAACGGCAGTTACGACCCATATTCAAGTGATTTTAATTATAAATATAAATATTGGGTGAGCATGGATGGTAAAATATATCGTTTTAATATGTAAAATAAATGTGATATGAAAATAAAGATATTATTATTATTGTTTCTGATTGGTTTCTTTTCGAGCGTTTCAGCCCAAGTTTGTAAAATAAGTGATTCAGGAGACAATGTAGAAGTATTTGGTGCATATATTGAGAATGGGAATACTGTTGTAGTAACTGTAGCCAACGATAGTAAGGATATTTCAGCTAATGTAACTGTTACTGTTGAAGTGACATACGAAGTGGCTACGTTAAAAGAGGAATTTACCGGCAAAACAATGGCTAAGCCAAATCAGGAAACAATTATCAAAATAAGTATACCTGAAAAGAAGGGTACTAGAAGGGCAACTTCTGTAAAGGTTAAAAATATAACCGGTGCAAAATGTCAATAAATAACTATGCCTGCAACCTCATGGAAAGCTTAACAATCCGCTAATGAGTGAAGAGGCTTGTTGCTTAGGGTGTCTGTATAGAATCAGACACCCTTTTCTTACATGTTTTGTTATAAAAGAATGATATAATAAGTATTGAAGAGATCTGTAATTCGGCTATTTATGGATATAAAAATGTGAGGCATGTGACGAAATGTTACATGCCTCGATGCTTTTTGCTATAATGTGTGATGCAGACGGGGGTGTCTGCGTCCTCAGTATTATCCTTCGTAGAAGGGCATCTTGACGGTGATGGCCTTGAGAAGTTTCTCGCGGATCTTGATGTAGATCTCGGTGCCGGTCTTGGCATAGGCGGCCTCGATGAGGGCGGTGCCGATGTTCTTGCCGGTGCTGGGGCTGGGGCTGCCCGAGCGCACCTCACCAATCTTCGTGCCTTCGGCGTTGCAGGCCTCGTAGCCGTTGCGGGCGATGCCGCGGTCGAGCATCTCGAAGCCGGCCACTTTGCGCTTGAAGCCGGCGGCCTTCTGAGCAAGAAGGAGCTCCTTGTTGATGAAGTTGTTGTTCTCGGCTTTCAGCTTGACGATGAATGCCAAAGGTGCCTCGAGGGGGCTGACGGTGTC
>JAEEGL016789528.1_pt1 | contig 86267 bp, 70 predicted proteins | sample 9134231 | NCBI WGS metagenome assembly JAEEGL01 (sample SAMN16246548, study PRJNA631951) | gut metagenome | biome: gut microbiome; feature: rumen; material: fiber-attached | host: Bos | place: Iran: Karaj | collected 2018-10
CTCATGTACACCGCCCCGTCAATCATCTCGGGCTCAAGCTTAGTGTCCTCCAGCCTCAGGTCCGTTCCGTGCAGGGCATTGTAAAGCGAAAGGAAGTTCTCCTTTGCGTTTATGTCCTTTCCGAAGAGGTCGACGAACATGCTGTCCTTTATCCTGCGGTTCCCGCCGCCGGGAATGCCTTTCTCCGCCATAAGCCTCAATCGCTCCTTTATATTATAATGCATTTCTTTTGAAATGTGAAGGATTTTCCGAGCCTACATGGATCAGAAAAATCCCTCATATAATATAATAGCTGCGAATCTTCGCCACGGTAATCAAATCTGCAAAAAATTTTAAAAAAAGATGTGGGGATGGCATAAATATCGTTTTATTATTTCACATCATCAATCTGAACCCATATTTCCAGTTTGTCCTCTTCATAATTATCCAAAAGAATCAATGTTTTTTGTTTTAAATCTTCGATTATATTATCTATTTTATCTGGACACAAAGATTTTATATCTTCCAATTCACAGCATTCCTGAAGCAAATCAATAATTTCCTTATTAATTCCTTTTTTCTCCAATGTAAAAAATGTATATGGCGTAAAAATTATCTTTTCACTTTCATCAATAGTTGTTCTCTTGGTCTTTAATGCTTCCAAAGTTCCAAGAATAGTGATTAAATACAACTTTTCTATTCTCTCTTTACCAAATACCGTGAATTTCATTTTCCTTCCATATAATTAAATATACATCTCACGATGAGAAATAGTGTCCCAAAAAATCTATCAAATCCTATTTGTATAGTGCTCATCCACAACGATGAACTGTCCGTTCTTGTAAATTGTTTCCAAGAACAGATGCCCTCCAAACCAATTGATCTCAAGCTTATACCGACGATCTTCTGTAAATTTTTCCTTATACTCAGATATATCCTGTATTATAATAATCTCATTATTATTTCTTTCGTATTTTAAAACATCAACACGATAAAATAGTTTTAACTCATGAATTTCTCCAATCGGTTTAGATTTATTAGTATTGTCCAAAACGATTGTAACAACATTATTTGAATCTATGTTTATTGATTTCAACAACGGTTTCTTAAACTCTTTAAGGTTTCGTGGCATTAAAAAGCAACCAGAGAAAACAAGAGAAAATAACAATAAAAAGAAAAGTACGGGACAAATTATTTTACGTCGCATTCTTTCCATCTCACATTAAGACTTTTCAACCATTTTTGCGCTGGCCTGCCTTACTCCGTCTCCTCTGCTCGCGTTTTGCCTCCTCCTTTCGCTGAAGATAGTCACCATAAATCACCAGGAGAAGAATTCCAAAGAACGTGAGGGAAATCCATTTCGTTCCGTCATCGTAACAGTTGCAGGACGTATAAATTTTTTTGCCATAAGAACTCCATAAAAAAAATTTATATAAAACCATTCTATAGCACTATACCTCAATTTTCAAGCATAATGCCATCAAAAAAAGACGCCACTGGCCTTCCGAACTTGTCCACCCGTCATTGTGACTTTTTCTTTTTTGTAATCATTTCCCTGAACGCTTCCTGCTGTTTTGTGTTCCATTCATCCTTTTCTCTTTCAGCAGGCGGATACAATCTGTCTCGCTCATCGGCCAAATCAAACATATAATTGGTAATGTCCTTGACAAAGGTTTCGCCCGGATCCCATCTTTTTACGCACCAGTATTTTCCGTCGATGCTCACTTCGACCACTTCAGTATACCCGTCCCTTCCGTTCGTCCAAACTGTAGGCGGCTGATTGTAAAAGTCACACTCCTCTATCATCGAAACAAGCTTATCGACGGCCTCCCTCGGGATCTCAACCTTTTTATGAAAATCAAGTTTCCTGTCACCGAATCTGTCATAATATGATTCACATGAGAATTCCAAAAACTGCCTATTAGTAGTCCACTCAACCTTGATGCAATAAATTGGAGCGGAATCGCTTATATACTGTATTGCATTTTTCTTTTTCGACAAAACCCTCACCTTTTGATTTCTTAACGGCTCCACCGAAAGCAATTCATATTCCTCGTGCCATTGCTCAAATATGTGGTCAATCTCCTCCTGAGGATCCGTCGGCTTTTCTATCCTGCCGTATTGTGCAAAAACCAATGCGTTAAGAAAAATCAGCATAAAAGCTATCAAGGTTTTCTTCATATTGTCTCCACCTTTTATAAATATGTTTTAAACCATTCTATAGTACTTTCCTTCGATTTTCAAGCAAGCAAGGATTATTTTAAGGATGCCGAGATCCTTCTCCTGGATTCTTCCCGCTTGCACATTTTATTTTTCTATAATATACTTTTATTGCATCGATTTTTAGATGCTACCATTTGCCATCAGAGGCACATTTTTGCGGAGGTATAATATGAAGGTTCTTGTCATCGGAGGCGCGGGATATATTGGAAGCCATGTGGTAAAGGAGCTCATGGCCAAGGGACACAAGGTTACGGTTTTTGACAATCTTTCAAGCGGCCTGATTCAGAATCTTTTCCCGGAGAATGATTTTATAGCGGGAAACATACTTCACCCCGAGGATTTGGACACCGCATTCTCAAGGGGATTCGACGCATTCATCCACTTGGCGGCATTCAAGGCTGCGGGTGAGTCCATGATCAAGCCCGAGAAATATTCTGTAAACAACATCAACGGCACAATCAACATACTCAATGCCGCGGTCGCACACGGATGTCTGAACATGGTTTTCTCTTCAAGCGCAGCCGTTTTCGGTGAGCCGCAGTATCTTCCGATTGACGAAAATCATCCGAAGAACCCGGAGAACTACTACGGATTCACCAAGCTCAAGATTGAGGAATTCATGAAATGGTACGAGCAGCTCAGGGGACTTCATTTTGCGGCCCTGCGTTATTTCAATGCGGCTGGATACGATCCTGAGGGCGTGCTTTACGGACTTGAGAAAAATCCTGCGAACCTGCTTCCGGTAATCATGGAGGCGGCATGTGGAAAAAGGGAAAAAGTCTGCATCTTCGGAAACGACTATCCCACGCGCGACGGAACCTGCATCAGGGACTACATCCATGTAAGTGACCTCGCTTCGGCACACGTTCTCGCCCTGGAATACATAGCGAAAAACAAGAGCAGCCTCACACTGAACCTTGGAACCGGAAACGGAATCACGGTCACTGAAATGCTTGAGTCCACAAGAAAAATCACCGGCAGGGAAATCAAGGCGGAGTACACGGACAGAAGACCCGGAGATCCAGCACAGCTTACGGCATCATCGGAGCTTGCGAAAAAGACCCTCGGTTGGGAGCCAAAATATTCCGACGCGAACACATTGATTGGCTCAACCTGGGCCGCATACAAGAAATTCTTCGGAATCTAAAGATTCGCAATCCAAGGATTCAAAACACACCAAATGCCGATTTCACAGGCGAAAATCCGGTCGGAGGTTTGACTCTGGCCGGAAATCTAAAAATAAAAGGCAACTCGAAAAACTAATTTCCAATGTTTTTTTTCAAAAAAAATTAAAAAATTTGAGGTTTCCTTGTTGACAAACGACCGGAAAAATATTATATATTGTGTGGCTTTTTGGCACAATTTTTTTTCTCTCTCATTTTTAGTGCCAATCCTCATTGACTATTTTTTTCTTTTTCTCTATAATCATAAATATGAACAGGATTTCAGAATCGGCATTTCATCAGGCCCAGCAACTTATTGAACAGTGTGAACCTGGTAAAGCGGAGGTGCTTCTTCGTGATGCCATGTCCGCCGATCTTGAAAACGCGGAATTTCGTACAGCCATTTCCTTCTGCTCATACTGGACGGATGTTTTTCAGGACATCGAAGTGCTTTCACCATTTGACGGGGGAGAATGTCTTTTGGACAAATGGAAGAAGTTCGACGCATGGTCCGTGGGATTTCCGAACGTGAACGCAGGCATCTATTATGGATGCAAAAAGGGTACTTTTACCAAGGCCATGCAGAAGTACAGTGAGGCGGAACCATCTTCACCGTCACAGGCGGAGGACCAAAAGCTGATTGCGGAAATCAGGAGGAAGACAGGACTGTGCCACAAGAGGCTCGGTGAATACGAGGAGGCGCTGCAATGCCTTATGGAAGCGAATTCACTGAATCCCGGACAGGCGGACATAGTTGCGGAATTCGCGGACTGTTATGATCTTTGCGGAGAGAAAAAGCTTTCAAAAATTTTGTTTAGGGAAGCTTTTTACATTGACCCTCAGAAAGTCGATCTTGGCAATCTGGACTCTCCCCTCATTCAGGGGCTGATAAAGCAGGTGCAGCAGGAAGGCTACGAGGGACACATACTTCAGGAATGGATTCCGGTCTATGGAATCCTGCTCGGTGTTTTCAACGTCAAGAGAAATCTACGGGCCATGGAACTGGGGCGGCTCAGGCAGGACATTTTCAACAAGGAGAATGAACTGAAAGATCCGTCGAACAACAGTAAGACCATCACACCCAGACTGATGAATCTTTATCTTTGGCTGATGGATTACTATCGGCTGAGCAATGAAAGCACAAGCAGAATCAATGAGCTGCTGTTCAAAATCAGGCTCCTTGATCCTGAGATATATAAGGAATACTTTAACTAGAGGAAACACCAAGAGCGGAAAATCATCCGCACAACATTTGAGGAGATTTTATGTCTGAAGAACTTGTAAACTCGGTAAGCGAGATGCTCAAGGAAGAGTGGTTGACCGGAGGGGCAAAAGTCAAAATCAGCGGAATTACGCAGGAAAAACTGAATTCCCTTGATAAGATTCTTGAACAGGCCTATGCCGAAGGATGCGAAAAGGAAATCAAGGCATTGTGTGATGCCCAGCTTGACGGAAGCAAGGAAAGCAGCAGCAGCGTCATAGCACTTTATCTTTCCGGAATCATTGAGCTGAAGGATCACTCTCTCGACAACAGAAATCTGCTCACACTCATCGACATACTTGAGCGCAATCATAAGGAGCCGTTGGTAAAATCAATCTGCGAGGAGATTGAAAGAAACGATCCTTCCAATAAATTCGCACTCAGAAAGCTTGCCGAATTCTACAACGAAGAAAAGAGCCCGAAAGTCTGGGAGTACTACGAGAAGATTCTTGAGAACGACCATGACGACCCGGAGATTCCAAGACAGCTCGCCGAATATCATCAGAAGCAGAAGGATTCGGAAAAGGCCACACGTTACTACAAGAATGCCCTGCAGCGTTATGTTGACGCGAAGAATTTCACCGGCGCAAAGGAAATGTTCAGCAAGATAATCGAACTGAACGCAACCAACCTTTCCCGCGTATATGACTTCCTTATTAAAGAAGAAAAACGCACGGCAAAACTCATAAGCGAGCAGAAAGCAATCATGCTGCTGGAGTTGCTCTACCTGCACTACACTGAGAAAGAAGATTTCGAGCAGGCAATCGTCATTGCAAAGAGCATTTTGGAAATTGATTCCAAGGACAGGGACGCACGCAAAAATCTCGTCACATGCTACAGAAAGATTTACTCGGCTGAAAAGAAAAACCTTGAGTCATACATCCTTACCTCAGGCCTTGAGTCAGGATTCAGAAACGTATTCGAGGCAATCAAGGACTTTGAAAAGCACATCGCTTTCGACAAGGGAAATTTCGTCTACCACCGCACATGGGGAGTCGGAAAGATTCTCGGCGTATACGGAGACAAGCTTAAGATTGTGTTCGGCGGAAAAATTGGCGTGAAGGACAACATCTCACTGAAGATGGCGGTGGAGGTTCTGCAGCCGCTTTCAGAGGATCACTTCTGGGTCAAAAAGGCCACGAAGAAAAAGAGCGTCCTCGCACAGGAAGTCCTTGCCGACGTACCGGGCACGCTTGAGTCAATCATCAAGAGCTACGGAAATTCATGCGATGAAAAGCACATCAAGAGCGAGCTGATTAACAGCGTCCTCAATGACCGTGAGTGGACCCGCTTCCATCAGGAGGCAAAGAAGGTTCTTGAGCAGAACAAGAAATTCGTCGTAAACCCTGCGAACATCAACGAATGGATGGTGCTTGACCACGAGCTCAGCAACTCAGAGCGTCTCAGCAACAAGTTCAAGGCCGAAAGGGATTTCTTTGAAAGAATCAACATCTTCCTGGAGTTCGTAGAGGACGAGGAAGTAAACAGCTCTTCAGACTCTTTCACGGAGATGTTCAGCTATTTCAACAGCTATTTGAAATCAATCAACAACGTGGACGCGCAGATTGTGGGATCCTACCTCATCATCAAGCACGTTACCGACATGGAAAAATTCAAGACGGTAAAATCCGGAATCAACTTCACTTTCGATGAGCTCTACAATGAGATTCAGAATCCGAACGAAATGTATGGACTTCTTGAGAGCGAAAAAATCCAGAAAGACTTCCTTGATTTGATTCAGACTCTTCCCAACGCAGAGAGCGAGTACATAAAGCTCTTCCCCTCCATCCTTGACAAAGCACTCCTTGAGCGTCTTATTAAGGAAGACAGCGGGGACAACACAAAGAAGATGGTCATTGACTGCTTCGAGGATTACAAGAACAACCGCGAGGCCGTAATCTTCTTCTTCAAGGAAATGAGGAAAACAGAGTGGTTTGAGTCAATCGGCATAAGCTATGAAAAGCAGCTCTTCACTTTGGTCAACGTAATTGACATCTGCAACAAGGAAATTGACAGCCACGTAAAGGCGACCGAAAACAAGAAGATTATTAAGAACGCAACAAACCTTCTCTTCGAGGAGAAGACTGCTGGCGGAACAAAGAACAATGTCATTGACTACATCGCCGGAAACGACCTTGACAATGTGACAAGGATTTACACTCTGCTCAGCGATGTCAAGAACCTTGAGTACGATTACAAGAACATGATTCACAAAGCCATCCTTGAGAAATATCCTGACTTCAAATTCCAGGAAGCGGAAATCAAGAAGGATGCGCCGAAGGGTCTTATGGTCACAGCTCAGAAGCTCAAGGACAAGATTGCCGAGGCAGAAGACCTTGAGAGGGTGATTATTCCGAAGATTCAGCAGGAAGTTGCTGACGCAAAGGAAAAGGGAGACTTGAAGGAGAACGCAGAGTACCAGTCCGCGAGGGAAAGAGCATCCCACGAGGGCCAGCGTCTTGCGAAACTCAAGCAGCAGATCAGCGAGACAGTCGTATTCGATCCGGAAACCGTCAACACAAATTTTGTCTCATTCGGAACTCAGGTTACATGGCACAACAACACTGACGGAACGGACACAACATACACAATTCTCGGACCGTGGGAGTCTGACAGTGACAACGGCATTCTTTCATACCAGTCACCGCTCGGACAGAATATCCTTGACGCTAAGGTTGGAGAGAATCTTAAGTTCAAGATTAAAGACCGCGAATACGATCTGACAATCACTTCCATTACCGCCGCAAAGATTTAATCATGCGCAAAGGGTGTCTCCAAGCAAATTGGGGATGCCCTGATCCAGCGGTGTCTTAAGGAAACAAAATGGCAATTTCAGCAGACCGATTCAAAAAACTCACCGAACACATTGGATGCTTTCCAGACACAACAAACATTGGACTCATAGACACGGAGGAAGGGCTTTACCTCGTTGACTCAGGCAACTCATCGGACGACGGAAAGGCTCTCGTGGAAGCGGCCTCAAAGCTTTATCCGGGGAAAAAAATCGTTGGCATACTCTGTACCCACGCGCACAACGACCACTGCGGCGGAAACAAAATCATAAAGGAAATGACGGGCGCAAAAATCTGGGCATCGAAAAAAGCGACCAGAATTCTTGAGGTTCCCGAGACCATAGCCTTCATTTTCTGGGGCGGACTTCCCTTCTCCTCCATAAACGAGCAGTCATTTTCTGCAAGCGGAGAGTATCAGGTGGACTGCACCATGGTCGCCGGAGAGACTTTCAAGCTCGGAAAAAACATATCCGTCATGCCGGTACTTTTGCCCGGACACTACTTCGAGCAGCTGGGCATTCTTGTAAGCGACTCAGACGGACACTCAGCGTTCTTCCTTGGTGACGCATGTTTCGGCTCGGACATGATAAAAAAATATTGGATTCCGTACATGATTGATCCGGTTGAGTTCCGCTCCTCCATAAAGAAAATCATGGACATTGACTCTGATTTTTATGTTCCGGGACACGGTGAGACCTGCGACCGGGAAAAAATACAGGCCATAGGCGAAATGAACATCATAATCACGCTTGAGACCGAGGTACTGATCCAGAACGTGCTTAAAAAGGCCGACATGACCCATGAGGAGCTTCTGGAAGCCATTGCTGACTACGCGGGCATAGAGATGAGGCTGGGACAGTTCGTGTTGATTGGAAGCACAATAAAATCTTACCTTGGAAGCATGTACAACAGGGGCATGGTAACATTCCGCATGGACTCAAACCGCATGGTATGGAGCATTCCGCAACCCGAAAACTGATTTGGCCATGTTCGTCAATTATTCAGTTTTTTTCAAATCTACGGTAAAAAGTACTTGAACAAATTCTTTGTTTGGTATATACTATTGTTCAATGACGCCTTAGCTCAGCTGGATTAGAGCATCTGCCTTCTAAGCAGAGGGTCGGCAGTTCGAGTCTGCCATGCGTCATAGGTCTTCCGAAAGGGAGGCCTTTTTTTTGCGAAAAAATCCAATCCAATGTTGATGAAAAAATCAGCTTCCTGAGACGACAATCTTCACGGCACCCATCAGATAGGGCTGGCTGTAAGAAAGTGTATAGCTTGCGTCACGTCCCACGGAAACAGCATACATATCCACATACCAGACCCCCTCCTCCGTGGTCGTCTCTGAGTAGGTCACGTCGCTGTCGTCCCTTGAGGGAACCGGGTTCGCCTCATCGGTGGTGGAAAAACTGAACCCGTATGCTGAGTTGGAATTGCGCCTGGGGAAAACCTCCACGCCGTCCACATTAAGGGAAGCCGACGGATCGTAGCGGTCTATCACATAGTTACCGACGCAGATCGCGCTCTTGTAGTCCTCGCCGCTTCCATAATTGCTGAGCCTGATGTAAACGTAGCGGTTGTCCGGGGAGGAGCCTGCCTTGACAAGGGGAAAAACAGAGCCGGAACTGGTCTTCAGAGTCTTGTATCCCTTTGACTCAATCAGATAGTCGGCTGCGGATGAATAGGATGAGGTGGATGAAATCATGGAGGAAACGGAGCTTTCCACACTGCGCATCGTACTCAAATTATTGTAGATCTTATAGTAGATTTCGGTTCCAAGAAAACGGAAGTCGGAGGATGAGGAGAAGTAAAGGTAATTATCACCGGTGGAGCTTTCCTCATTTGTCCTGCATGAAAAAAAATCCTTGACGGGATCCTCGTTGTCTGTCGTAACCGGAGAAGTCGCATACAGAGGGCTGTCAAGGTAATAGAATGTGTCGAGACCACAAGCCGTGAACATGAGCACAACAACAGAAGCAAGTAATGCACAGACTTTAATTTTATGAAAAAGATTCATTTTCTTCACCATCAAAGTCTCCGGTCATGCGGTCCCGTAAATCTGGAAAGAATTACCAGAAGAAACCTTAGTTGCTGATTTTACCGTCCAGTTTGAGCTGGATGAGCCTTGTCTGAGCGAGATCAGCCCATTCACTGGAAGGATGATCCGTAGTAAGCGTCTGATATGCTTCCTGGGCACCTGCATAGTCACCCTTTCCTTCCTTGAGGCGGGCGATGTTAAAAAGAACATGCGGCTTCAAAAGGAATGAAGTGTCTGTGGAAGCGGCCTCATAGTATGAAAGAGCTGTCTCAACGTCACCGGACTCCTCGGAGCAAACTCCAGCATTGTAGCGGCACAAGGCGGCGGTATAATTGTCCTTGCTGAGCTCTGCGGCCTTAAGCCAGTAGTCAATGCCGTTCACATAATCCTTTTTGAAGGTGTAGATATCTGCGGCAAGCATGTTGGCACGGACACCGACGACACCGCTCTTTTTTGTATATGGAACAAGACTCTCAAGCGCTGTATTCTGCCTTGCGACAATCTCCTCATCGGTGAGCGCGTCAAATCCGTTGGTATAGGCATACTCAATGCTTTCCACGGCGGCGACACCCTTTTTTCTCTGTGAATCAAGAACACCAAAGCAGACACAGGCAACAAGAGCCACTGCCAAAACAAAAATGCCAAGTCCAAGTATAAGCCCTCTGTGACGGGTCATAAAACTTTCAACTTTTTTCTCAGTACCAATTTTTTTTGACTCTTTGTCAAGAGTAAGTACGTTAGCCATTTTAAACTCCAATAAATACAGATATGCAAATCAGTGTTTTACTATAATAACGAAAAATACAATTTTTGTCAAAACCCTTTTGCAAAAAATCTGAAAATTCGGCGGTCATATTCAAAAAAACGATGTTTCACGAACAGACCAGCCCTTAAAAAGTGCCCTCCACAGGCTTTTTTATGTCAAGCTCCTGAATCAGCTTAGTCACATAAGTGCGCTGAACGTCAAGGATGCGTGCTGTCTCAGTCTGATTCCACCCCGACATCATCAAGACTTTTTCTATATATTTTTTCTTGAATCTGTTGACGGCTGTCTTGAGTGTCCTGTCCTCCGAAAGACTTATCTCCTCCGCAAGACTTCCGTCCGAATCAGTGTAGACGGTTCCTCCACCTTCCTCCGAAATTGGAAGCCGCAAGTCGCCGGTATGAATCTGCGGTTCCTGTCCCAGAATACAAGCCCTCTCCACGGTGTTCTCAAGCTCACGGACATTTCCCGGCCATGAGTAGGAATAAAGGGCCTTAATTGCCGATGGTGAGAAACTCACAAAATTCTTTTTCATCTCCGAGCTGTATTTCTGCAGGAAGAATGTGGCAAGGGGAAGTATGTCCTCCTTTCTCCGTCTCAGCGGCGGTATGTTCAGAGGAAGCACGTTCAGGCGGTAGTAGAGGTCGTCGCGGAAAGTCTTTGTCCTGACCATCTCCTCAAGATTCCTGTTCGTAGCGGCGATTATACGCACGTCAACCGATATGGTCTCGCTGGAACCCACCCTCTCGAACTTTCTTTCCTGTATGGCACGGAGAAGTTTCGCCTGAAGGTTCAGGGGCATCTCACCAATCTCGTCAAGGAAGAGAGTACCTCCGTCGGCAGTCTCGAAACGTCCCTTCTGGCTTGTGACCGCGTTCGTATACGCACCCTTCACATGTCCGAAAAGCTCGCTTTCAAGCAGGGACGGAGAAAGAGCCGCGCAAATCACCCTAACGAAAGGCTTGTCGCTCCTGGGACTCTTCAAATGCAGCTGCTCGGCAAAAAGCTCCTTACCCACACCGCTTTCCCCGATTATCAGGACGGAGGAATTTGTCTGGGAGACATCCTCAATCACTTTCATTATGTCAAGGATGATTGGACTTTTCGCCACAAAGGTATGATATTCCTTGCCCCTGTCAACGGCATTCTGCAGCACGGCGATGTTGTCCCTCGTACTACGGAAGCTTTTTGCGTTGAGGTATGCGGTTCCCGCCTGTTCTCCCAAAAGCTCAAGGATTGCAAGATCCTCGCTGTCGAAATCACGATGCTCAGATTTGTTCAGAACCTCAATGACACCGACGCACTCACGCTTTACTCCCACGCGCATGGGGAACGCAATCATATTGTAAGTGATGTACTGGGTTTTTTCCTGAACCGTGGAATTGAAGCGTTTGTCATTTGGAACGTCATTGATTATTACGGACTGATTGTTCTCCACCACCCAACCGGCAATGGAATTCTTGCTGACCTTGATGTTTTCCGCCGCCGCACCCTTTGGTCCAAGTGCAACCATAAAGCGGAGAGAGGAGTCTTCGTTGTTGACAAGAAGAATGGAAGAAGATTCACACTGAACCAGAGCCATAACCGCCTCAAGGATTGAAACGAGCATGGCATTAGGGTCAGTGTATTTCTCGTTTATTCGTGCAGTCAACTCGACGAGTGACTTAAGTCGTTCTATAGATATTGCCTTTTGGTCACTCATCGCGTGTCACACTTACTTATTCTGATTTTTCAGGCTGTCTCCAATTGTGTAGGCACCATCATCATCATTGCTGCTGGACATATACTGGGAGATTTCCGCACGCTCTTTGGCTTTCTTGTATTCCTTAACGGAGAATGCGACCTTCTCTTTTTCAACATCAACAGATACGACATAGACGTTTACCTTGTCGCCAACATTGTACTTCTTAACAGCTTCCTCATAAGGAGTCTCCCTGTCCTCGCTGAGATTGGCCTTGTTGACCAGTCCCTCAATTCCGTTGGGAGCCTTAACGAAGATTCCGAAGTCCTGAATGCTGGAAACCTCACCCTCAAGAGAGCTGCCGGCCTTGTACTCAGCCGCAAATGCCTTCCAAGGATTGTCTGTGAGCTGCTTTACGCCGACACGGATGCGATGGTTTGAAGGATCGCACTCAAGGACGATGACATCAAGCTCCTGATCAACCTTGATTTCGCTTCCAGGATGCTTAACCTTCTTTGTCCAAGAAAGATCCTCGCCTGCCAGGAATGCGTCGATTCCTTCCTCAAGCTGGATAAACGCACCGCTGTTGGTAATCTTCACGACCTTTCCCTTGAGCTTTGTGTCCACGGGGTACTTCTGGTCGATGGTGTCCCACGGATTTGCAGTAACCTGCTTGAGTCCGAGAGAAACACGTCCGGCCTGAACGTCGTAACCAAGGATCATGCACTTAACTTCGTCGCCCTCTTTAACCATGTCAGACGGCTTGTTGATTTTCTTTGTCCAGCTGAATTCAGAAATGTGGGCAAGACCCTCAATTCCTTCCTCAAGCTCGATGAAAGCACCGAATTCGCAGAGCTTTGTGACCTTTCCGGTAACAATCTCGTCGATGTGATACTTCTCGTCAAAGTGAACCCACGGATCCTCGCTGAAATGCTTGAGTGAGAGGTTGATTCTCTTTTCCTCAGGATCAAGGCGGATAACCTTAAGCTCGATCTCCTGTCCCTTCTTTACGAAATCCTTCGGGCGTGTTACGTGTCCCCAGCTCATGTCGTTGATGTGCAGGAGTCCGTCGAATCCACCGAGGTCGATGAATGCGCCGAAGCTTGTGAATGATTTTACGGTTCCCTTTACGGTGTCGCCAATCTTCACCTCGTCAAAGAACTTCTTGCGGTTCTCGTCAATCAGCTGCTCAAGATACTTTCTGCGGTTTACGACAACATTTCTCTTCTTGTTGCTTGAGTAAAGACGCTCAATATAGAACTGTGCCTTGAGTCCGACCAATTTCTCTTCTTTTTCAACTTTCTGGCTGTCTGCCTGGCTGATGGGCAAAAATGCAGAGATTCCGCCGCCCAAATCAACGTTATAACCGCCTTTCTGTACAGACGTAATTGTTCCGGTTACAGGAGTCTTTTCCTTGAATGCAAGTTGGAATTCATCCCACAGACGTGTCTCATCCGCCTTTTGCTTTGAAATTACCGGCAGTCCGTGGCGTCCAGATGACTCGCTCAAATACACCGTAATTTTCGAACCAATCTCCGGTTTTTCTCCAGAGAACTCAGAGAGACGGAGCTCACCGTCCCTTGGAAGACCGTCAATATGAACATAAACGGTATCATCCGTAACCGCGACGACAGAACCTTCAACGTTTCTGCCCTCTTCCACTGACCCCATGCTGTCGATTGATTCTCTCAATTGTGCGTGAATGGCACTGGAGTCCTGTGCTTCATTCAGTTCCACTTCCTTCTGTTCCATAGCTATAACCCTTTAGCATTAATATTTGATTCTATTATGCCACAAACCTGATTTATGGTCAAGTCCGATGTGTCAATATAGAGTGCATCCGGCGCTTTTTTTAAAGAACCTTCCGCTTTATTTTTGTCCATTTCGTCCCTTTTTATGATCGCCGCCTTGATTTCCTCCAGGGAAAGATTGCTCACCCCCTGATCAAAGCGTCTTTTTGCCTGCACGTCAATGCTCGCGTCAAGGTAAAATTTGTGCTCGGCATTCGGGAAAACCACTGTGGTCATGTCACGTCCCTCGCAGATTATGCTCAGAGACTTCACGATTTCACGCATACGCTCGTTCACAAAGTGCCGTAAATCCACGATGGAAGACACTTTTGACACGTTCGCGTCCACCTTGTCCTGATGCAGAAGATCGTCCACGTCCTTTCCGTTCAGAATCAGCCTCGCGTTCACGTAATCCAGGGTCTGTTTCTTCACGAAATCCATGACCTGGGCGTTGTCGTCAAGATTGATTCCCGCATCCAGAAGAGCGAGCGTCAGTGCCCTGTAGAAACTTCCGCTGTTCAGATAAACAAGCCCCAAATCCTCGGCAACCTTGTGTGCCACGGTGCTTTTTCCGGTTCCTGCAGGTCCGTCTATCGCAACTACCATCTATTATATATCCTCCTGTCCTAAACTCACTTCGTAGAATTCTTGCACAGTTTCAAAAGCGACGCAACCTCTGCCTGGGTCAAATCCCTGAACTGACCGTATTGCAGGCCGCCGACTCCCACGCATCCGATTCTTATGCGCATCAGGCTCTTGATTCCGATTTCCCTTGACTCAAAGACACGCCTGATCTCACGGTTCTTTCCCTCAACGAGGACTATCCTCATGCGGTGGGAATTGAGCTCCACGGCCTCCTTGCAGCGGTAAAACACGTTGTCCACGCGAACTCCGTCCATAAAATCCTGGGCGAGACTCCTTGGCATGGGCAAACTGGTGTCCACGATGTACTCTTTTTCAAGCTCCGCCGAGGGATGGGAAAGTTTCGCGGCAAAATCACCGTCGTTCGTAAATAATATCAGTCCTGAGGAGAACATGTCAAGCCGTCCCACGTTGTAAAGACGCTCGCTGTAGGCATCCTTGAGCAAATCCGCCGCCACGAGCCTGCCCTTTTCATCGGACATGGAGCAGACGTATCCCGCGGGCTTATTCAGGAGGACATAGCGCTTCGTTTCCTCAAAAGCGATTTCCTTTCCGTCCACGCACACAGTATCGGCCTTAGTCACTTTGGTACCCGGCTCGGTTACGGTCGCACCATTCACCGACACCCTTCCCTCCGCGATTATCGCCTCCGATGCCCTGCGGCTTGCGACTCCACAAAGAGCCATGTAATGCTGGAGCCTCCATGTGTCCTTCTTTTTAGATTCAGTTTCGTTAACGGGCAAGTTCAAACCTCTCGCTTTCTTTTTCATCAAGCTGCGGTAAATCCGCTATGCTCTGGAGGTGGAAAAATTCAAGGAATTCCTTTGTGGTGCCATAAGTGACGGGCTTTCCGGGGATGTCCTTTTTTCCGACTTCCTTTATAAACTTACGGTCAAGCAACACTCGCATCATGTTGTCCGCGCTCACGTGACGTATGCTCTCAATCTCCGCTCTGGTTATGGGCTGGCTGTAGGCAATTATGGAAAGGGTCTCAATGGCTGCCTTGCTCAAGCGGCCCTCGTTCTTTTTGCCGTAGCGTTCCTTGACCAGATCGAAGCACTCCTTCTTCGGCGTGAGAATCCATCCGCCAATAATCTGTGAAATCTCAATGCCAGAGTCCGCGTTCGCATATTTGTCCTTCAGGCGCTGAATGCACTCCTCAATGACATCGGGGGCAAACTGGGTGATTTTCGCAAGGGTCTCCACAGGCTGCGGCTCGCTTTCAAGAAAAAGGACGGTCTCAAGCAGGGCGGTCTCGTTGTCAAGATTCATCTCAGACCTTCGCCTTTCCAAGTCCTGCTTTTCCTCATCGCTCAGCTCATCGTCGGAAGAGTCCGCCTCATTTTCCACAACGGCATCCTTCTTCTCCTCATTTTCAGCCGCGACCACAGCCTCCACCGTGGGAATGGAAGGTTTCTTCTTTTTAGAGGCCTTTTTCTCCGTTGATTTTACCGCATTTTCCATAACTGAATCAGCCACAGTATTTTCAACACTGTCTACGCTGCCCGATTCTTCCTGCATATCTTTATGTCTCCAAACATTCTATTCTGATAAATCTCCGCCATTTTGTTCTTTACCGCCTCAAGAAGCGCCATGAAAGCACAGACCACATCCAGCATATTGCCGTGACGTGTAATCAGGTCGGTGAACATGCACTCTCCGTCCCGCTCCAGCAACTCCCGCATGAGAACGATTTTTTCCTCGGTGGTTATGTCGTCATTCATGTTGAGGATGCGCTCGTCAGGATTTATGTTCGTCAGGCTCCTGAAGATTTTCTGCATGTCCTGAAGCAGCGACCAGGGATCCACCTTTTCCCACTGCTTCTCGTCATTCTCAAACGGCAGGTAACGCTCAATCTTCTTGCGCTCAAAGCTCCACTCGCTCTGCTCCTCCTGCTCCTCCATCAGATTCGAGAGTTTCTTAAAACGCTGGTACTCAATCAGCTGCTCCACCAGCTCTTCCCTCGGATCCTCCATGCTCTCGTCGTCATCATAGGAAATCTCAACCGGCAGCATCATGCGGCTTTTGATGTAAACCAACTTCGCGGCCCATGAATAAAAATCGCTCAAATCCTGCAGGTCAAGCTCCACCGCATAGTCCAGATAATCAAGAAACTGATCCGTGATTTCCGCAATCGGAATGTCGTAAATATTTATCTGCTGCTCGCGTATCAGGCTGTACAAAAGGTCAAGCGGCCCGTCAAAGGTCTCTCCCGCCCTGAATTTTCTCTTTGTGACTTCCTGCACGTCAACACTTTCTTTAAGTTCCATATCCCCTCCCGCACCGAGTCTCCCATTTCAAAAGCCAGGTTTCCATCGGTCTCAGAGAGAAAACGGAGGACATTCCAGCGAAATTCTCTGATCACCAAGCGATTTCAGCCTGAGCTCATAACATTCGATGCTGTTCCTATTAGAATCGGCATTTTCCCTCAGAATATCAAGCAGGGGAACCAAAACAAATGCGCGCTCAAAAAAACGCTCGTGAGGAATAATCAGGTCGGTCTCGTGAACCACAAGATTTCCGAAAAGCTCTATGTCAACGTCAAGGGAGCGGGGGCCGTTCCTGAATTCAAGGCTTCTGTCCCTGCCGAGGGATTTTTCCACGGCATGGATTTTGTCAAGAAGCTCGCGGGGAGTACCGTCAAAGGAACCAGAGACGACCATGTTGTAAAAATCATCCTGATTCTCAACGTACATGGCCGCAGTCCTGTAGACGGGGGAACAAATCATGCCCGGAAGGAAAGACGCAATCATGGAGCATGCCTCGGAAAGAAGCTGCACGGGTGATTTTCCATTGTAGGAGCGGTTTGATCCCAATCCGAGCACGACACCGTCCATCAGAAAAGATCCTCCGGAGCAATCTTGTCAACGGCGGCTGATTTTGCGAGCGACGAAGCTTTGGCCGATGTCTTTGCAGCAGGGGCCTTTTTCGCACTTTCCGCAGCCGGAGCGGCACTTGCAGGACTTGGAGCAGGAGCCACATTCACGGATGAGTCTGACTCAGCGGACGCAGGCACTCCAACACCCTTTGCCCTCATCTGTTTTTCGTACTCACGGATCTGATCCTCGGTAACTACCTCACCTTCCTTTGTCCTGAGCACCTGACCCGGGAAAATCTTCTCGCGCAAAAGATGCTCAAGCTCAATGCGGTAGTCGGGATTGTTCTCAATGAATGCGACGGCATTTTCCTTGCCCTGACCGATTTTTTCCTCGCCACGGTTGTACCATGCGCCCTTCTTTTCGATGATGCCATGCTTTACGGCTGAATCCAGGATGGAGGCTGATGCGGAGACACCCTTTCCGAAATAGATGTCCAGCTCAACCTTGCGGAATGGCGGCGCGACCTTGTTCTTTACAATCTTCACGCGGACCCTGTTTCCAAGAGCCTCCTCGTCACCCTTTCCGTCAATGGTCTCAATGCGGCGGATCTCAAGGCGGATTGAAGAGTAGAACTTAAGGGCGTTTCCACCGGTCGTAGTCTCGGGATTTCCGAACATCACGCCGATTTTCATGCGGATCTGGTTGATGAACACAATGGTACACTTGCTCTTTCCCACGATCGCGGTAAGCTTTCTGAGTGCCTGGCTCATAAGACGCGCCTGAACGCCCATCATGGAGTCGCCCATCTCACCGTCAATTTCCTTCTGTGGAACCAAAGCCGCAACCGAGTCAATTACGATGATGTCCACGGCACCTGAGCGAACCAGATTCTCACAGATTCCAAGGGCCTGCTCACCTGCGTCGGGCTGTGACACCCACAATTCGTCAATGTTCACTCCCAGATTTTTCGCATACACAGGGTCAAGGGCATGCTCAGCGTCAATAAAGGCCGCGATTCCACCGAGTTTCTGAGCCTCCGCAACCGCATGAAGCGCAAGGGTCGTCTTACCGGAGCTTTCGGGACCATACATCTCAATGATTCTTCCGCGCGGATATCCACCCACGCCAAGAGCCTCGTCAAGGAGGACTGAGCCGGACGGAATTACGTCAACCTCGGTCGCATCCGCTTTCGTGCCAAGTTTCATCAGCGAGCCGGAACCGAAATTTTTTTCAATCTGAAGACGAGCGGCCTCCAGTGCCTTCATTTTTTCCGACATATCCGCCGGCATTTTTTCTTCTGTAGTCTTTGCCATAAAAGGTCTCCCAAGAAAAATTCAGGATTTGAAATCACGTCCCCGGAAAGGAGCCGCGTTTTAATCCCTACTATAGTAATAGCCCCAGAATTTCATTTTTGGACACTAAATCAGCAATTTTTTTCGTGTTTTTTTAGAATTCCGCCGCTTTTTGCCATTCTATCAAATTTCAGTCGGATTTTAAAGGGGGAAAATGGATAAATAAGCAAAAAAAACGGACCTCCAAAAATGGAAGCCCGTCTCTTTTGAGTTCCGGCAGATTACTTTGAGTAGTATTCAACGACCATCTGCTCGTTGATGATTACCGGAATCTTTTCACGCTGCGGGAAGCTTACAAGCTTTCCTGTGAAGTTGTCATCGTCGCGCTCGAGGTAATCCAGGGGTGCTCCGTTGGCGTTGAAGTAGCACTTCTTGAACTGCTCGTTCTTGCGTGACTTTTCAGCCAAAGAAATTGTTGAACCGACCTTCACGTTGAATGAAGGGATGTTCACGCACTTTCCGTCCACGAGGATGTGCTTGTGTGAAACCATCTGGCGGGCCATGCGGATTGAATTTGCGAATCCGAGGCGGTAAACCAGATTGTCAAGGCGGCACTCCAGGATTCCGAGCAATGCTGCACCGGTCTTTCCCTCAGCCTTTGAAGCCATTTCGAAATAGCGAACCAGCTGTCTCTCCAGGATTCCGTAATATGCCTTTACCTTCTGCTTCTCAATCAACTGCAGACCGTACTCAGAAGTCTTCTTTGTCTTCTTGAAAGCAGGGTCATTAGCTCTGTTCATTGCCTTGGGATGTCCGCAAACGTTAACACCCAGTCTTCTACATTCCTTAAAACGAGGTCCTCTTCTTGTAGCCATTTTAATGCTCCTTAAATCTCTTAATTCAGCCTTTACTTGCCGCGGTTAGGGCTTTTTAAGCGACGGTCTCTAAAACCTACTCTGATTTCTTCTCCGCGTTCATGCCGTAGCGCTTGTTGAAGCGATCGATACGACCGGCGGTGTCAACCAGTTTCTGCTTTCCCGTGAAGAACGGATGGCAGGCGGAACAAATTTCAACATGGATGTCTTCCACTGTTGAGCTTGTCTCAATGACGTTACCACATACGCAGGTAATCTTCGTCAACTTGTAGTTTGGGTGGATTCCCTTTTTCATTGTTTTCTCCTGTTCTTGCCCGATACTGAAGAAAGCCCGGTCAGCCCTACCTTGCCCCGAAACAGGGCTTGTATCATTCCCTCACCGTTAACAGTCAAATCAGCACCACAAGATAATATGGTAGCAAAATGATATATAAAAAATGAAAAAAAGTCAAGATATCAAACGAGAAATTATTTATAAGATATGAAAAAGGTTCAATCCCTTAAAAAATTCTGCAAGGCATTTCCGTGAGGAACAAAGCAAGCGATCGCTTGCTAAGGAGTTTTGATTTGCTCACAAGGTTCGCATTTTTCTTTTGAAAAAACATCAAAACTCCCAACCCTTTAGGTCAATAAGCGCGGTAATAGGTATCTAAGTCGCTGTCGCTCCTACCGCGCAAATGTGTTTTTGTCGGGAACCCTCGCTCCATTGCCTTGCAGAATCGCTTTATAACAGGAACCTTTTTCAAGTCCCATGATTTAAATAGTTTCAATATTCAATTTAATTCAATTTATATATACAAACATTCATTATATAGAAATTGAAAAAATATATCTTTTAATCAATAGCAGCAGAGCCTGTATTCATGGAAAGAAGGAAGGCGTCGTTGTCCTTGGTCTTCCGCATCTTGTCCATAATCAGCTCCAGGATGTCCGCGTCTTCCATTGGGTTCAGGACCTTGCGCAGAATCCAGATCTTCTGGAGCTCGTTTTCGGTAAGAAGAAGCTCTTCCTTGCGGGTTCCAGATTTCTTGATGTTGATTGCGGGGAAAAGTCTCCTTTCGGCAAGCTTTCTGTCCAAATCAATCTCGCTGTTGCCGGTTCCCTTGAATTCCTCGAAGATAACCTCGTCCATGCGGCTTCCGGTCTCAATCAATGAAGTGCTGATGATTGTGAGGGATCCTCCCTCCTCCACGTTGCGTGCAGCACCGAAGAATCTTTTCGGCTTATGGAGCGCGTTGGAGTCCACACCACCACTCAGGACTTTTCCCGATGTGGGAACCGTCTGGTTGTATGCGCGTGCAAGACGTGTGATTGAGTCAAGGAAGATTACGACATCCTTTTTGTGCTCGACAAGACGCTTTGCCTTTTCAAGAACCATCTCCGCAACCTGAACATGGCGCGTTGCCTGCTCGTCGAATGTGGAAGAGATGACCTCGGCCTTGATGCTCCTCTCCATCTCGGTAACTTCCTCAGGACGCTCGTCAATCAGGAGGACTATAAGGTAGACTTCGGGATTGTTCGCGGTGATGGCATTCGCAATCTTCTGCATGAGGATTGTCTTACCTGCTTTCGGGGGAGCCACAATCAAAAGACGCTGGCCTTTACCGATCGGAGCGAAAAGATCCACGATTCGTGTGGAAAGCTCAGTGCTTACGGTCTCAAGACGCAACTTTTCATTCGGATAAAGCGGCGTAAGATTTTCAAACGGTATTCGTGTCTGTGCCACATGGGGCGGATCGTAGTTGACCGACTCAATTCTCAAGAGAGCAAAGAATCTCTCGCCTTCCTTGGGGCTTCTGGTCTGTCCGTAGATTGTGTCGCCTGTCTTCAAGTTGAAAAGCCTGATCTGGCTCGGTGAGATGTAGATGTCATCCGGACCTGGAAGATAGGAGTTCTGCGGGCTGCGTAGGAATCCGTATCCGTCGGGAAGAATCTCCAGTGCGCCGCTTGCGAAGATGATTCCGCCATGCTCGGTGTGTGCCTTTAATATGGTAAAAATCAGATCCTGCTTTTTCATTGGGGCAAGGTCATCGGCACCAAGTCCGTACTGCGTGGCAAGTTCCCTGAGCTCGTGCATGCCCATTTTTGTAAGGTCATTGATTAAAAGGCGTGGCTTTGACTCGTAATCCTCAGGATTTTCTATTCTCTGTGCGGCCTCAGCAGCCTCAAGACGTGCCTGTGCGTTGCGCTCGTAATTTCCGTTTCTGTAATTGTTGTTGTAGCGTCTTCCGTTGTTGCTTCTGTAGCCGTTATTGTACCCGCCGTTGTTGTAACGTCTGTACTGGGTGTGTCCGCCGTAGGATTCCCTTTGATGATTTTCCGTGCGTGACTCCTGCTGTCCCTGGTCGGACTCTGATTGTGCCGGCGTCTCTTCCTTTTCTACGGATGCCGCAGCGGGCGAACTTTCCTCGGCAGGTTTTTCCTCCGTCTGTGCAACGGCCTCTGTAGTCTCCACTACCTTTTTAACGATGCGTCTTCTCCGGGGCTTTACGGGCTTTTCCTCCGCACCTTCCGAGCTCTCAGCCTGATTTTCCGCCGTGGAAACTGAATCCACAGTAGAGGTCTCCGAATCCGCAGGTTTGTTCTCAGCGTTCTCATCAGCCATACCTGCTCCTCCTCTCTTTGTAAATGCCATCAGATTTTTCTCCATAAACTATTAGAGCATTTCTTGTATTTGAATAGAATTATTTGTTTCAAAAAAATGATTTCCCCACAAAAATTATCCAGCAAAACTTTAAGTTGTCCAAATTGATTGATTTTTATACCAGAAATAAAGAATAAATTCCGCCCTACAGACGGACGGTCATATAAACGACCACTAATTATTATTTACATTCTTTCACAACAAATACTTTTTGTCAAGTGGAGGATAAAAAAAATAAGGAAATGAATTTTTTTTGAAAAAAGACGGCATTATACTTGCGGCACGGATTATTAGATGATATAATTATAATAGAATAAAAGTTTTTCGGAGGTTTGAAATGAAACACACTCCCGCACGCATTTTTATGACCCTTTTGGCTTTCGGACTTGCATTTACCCACATGTCATGCTCAAGCAATCTTTCAGAGCTCACCGGATCAGTGTCACTTGAAATACCGCAGTCAATTGTCAGCCGCGCCAGCACTGAGAACACAGGTAGCTCGGAGCTTTACGTAGTCGCAATGGCAAAGGGCGACGATTACACCGCAGCCCAGTACAAGACGATCAGGGAAGGAAGCCTCAGCTCGGATGACAGGTTCATGAAGCTGCTCGACATTCCGACGGATAAGAACATACGCATAGACATGGCCGTCATTGACAACCAGGGCGTAAGGAAATATTACGGAAGCACCGGAACATTCTATGTGCAGCACGGCATAAACGTACAGAACATAAGACTTACGAGAATTAATGAGGGGCCGGGAGCAGCTTTAAATTATGAAAGCAAATCTGGTTTCGTCACATACAACGGCTATCCTACTGTCATAGATGACGCAAACGGAGGTGGCTCCATCTATTTTTTTTCTGATGGCTGGTACACAATTCAAAACAGTGCCAGTTTAACACTCTCAGCAGGAACGTGGGAAGGTTCCACAAGTGGTATTGTCCATCTAACAGAGAATATATACAAAGAGATTAATCCTGAAATTAAAACAAATATTTTTAATTCGGACGACCAATATGTCAATCCATTCCCCAATATCATCATAACAAAAGAGCCAAAGAAATACGACATCAATTTTTTCTACGATGGCGCAACTATGTTTTTTTCCTTCACATTGAGAAATGGTCTCCAAATACAACTTAATTTAGGAACTTAAATTTTCTCACCCCAAACAGCAGCCTTGCACAAAGCATTGTTTTGGATTATGATTCAAATAGCCTCTGAAAATTGAAGTTTTTGGAGGCTCGTTTCAAAAACTGTCGCGGAGGTATTCGCGATGGGATTTATAAGATGATATAATTATAATAGAATAAAAGTTTTTTCGGAGGTTTGAAATGAAACACACGCCCGCACGCATTTTTATGGGTCTTTTGGCTTTCGGACTTGCATTTACCCACATGTCATGCTCAAGCAATCTTTCAGAGCTCACCGGCTCCGTGTCACTTGAAATACCGCAGTCAATTATCAGCCGAGTCGGATTGGAGACCACTGCCGAAGGTGGCTCAGATCTTTATGTAGTCGCAATGGCAAAGGGAGATGATTACGCCGCGGCACAGTACAAGACAATCAGGGAAGGAAGCGTCAACTCGGATGACAGGTTCATGAAACTGATTGACATTCCGGCGGAGAAGAACATACGCATAGTAATGAGCGTCATTAACAGCCAGGGAGAAATAAAGTACTACGGAAGCACCGAGACATTCTATGTGCAGCACGGCATAAACATACAGAACATAAGGCTTGCGAGAATTAATAATGATGATGTAACGATTTGCGAACAGAAAAATGGCGATGGAACAGTTCGAGGGGTAAGTGCAGGAAATGACGTGAACTCGCAGTTCCAAATTTATTTCTACAACGACGGCCGTTATGAAATTCTGAGCAGTTCAAATTTGATAATGTCTGCTGGAACATGGGAAAGAGCCTCTTACAGCATTTTGCAACTGACAGAATTTGTATACAGGGAGTTTGATCCTCAAGTAAAATTTAATGAAATAGATTATTTTAATTATGTAGATTACTATCCTAACGTCACCATAGCAAAAGAACCAACACAATATAATTTTCAGATTGACCAGGATGATAATTATCCTGATTCGAATTATGATTTTACTATAAAAAGCGGACTTAAGATAAGTAACATATTCATAGGTCACTGATCCCCATCCCCAAACAGCAGCCTTGCACAAAGCATTGTTTTGGATTATGATTCAAGTAGCCTCTGAAAATTGAAGTTTTTGGAGGCTCGTTTCAGAAAACTGACGCGGGAGGTATTCGCGATGGAATTTAATGGAAGAAAAATGCTTCCGGGCGTAAAAAGGTTGGTTTTGGTTTTGTGCCTGCTCTGCGGAATCAGTTTGCACGCCGCCGCAAATGACGACATTCAGGTATTCGACGTGGATTTCGGAAATGAGAAGGTTTGTTTTCAGCTCCGGGATCTGGATGAGATAAAGCTCGCACTTTTTGCCGACACAGGCAGACTTGAAATTGATGCCGTGGTTTGCGCGCCGGATGAATACGGACAGCTGAAAAAAATAGCCTATGAAAGCAAGGTGCTGGTTAAATCCGTAGAAAGCCACACTCAGTACGAGAGCAGCAAAATCTATCAGGAAATCGTAAATAAATTCAAGTCCTTCGCTCCCATTGTCAAAGAAGACTACATGGACTTTGAGGACTTCGGGTTCATCAAGATAAGTTTCTTCTTTACAAAATCCGTCTACGACAAACACAAGGATGAGTTTGAGGAGGGCTTTGCAAACGGAGGTCTCAGCGGACTCGGACCAAAGGGCAGCCCAAAGAAACTTACGGTCTGGTCATTTACCGACGAGCTTGAGGATTTAACGGAAAAATATTACAAGCCCGCCCATCCGAAAATGGAAATAGAATACAAGGGAATACCGACGGACCAGTTCCCGGACGCTCTTGAGTCGCAGCTGGTAAAAGACAGCGGTACACCCGACGTGTTCGCCCTGGAAACGGCTTTCGTGCGGAGGTTCGTTGAGTCAGGACTCCTGCTTCCCCTTGACGACATCTACAAGGAAATCAAGGACAAGATGGATGACTACCCTATGCAGGTCGCCACATACAACGGACATGTGTACGCAATGTCATGGCAAACATATCCCGGAGCCATGTTCTACAGAAGGAGCCTTGCAAGGAAATATCTCGGAACGGACGATCCCAAGGAAGTGCAAAAATATTTCTGTGACCTAGACACATTCATAGACACAGCCCGAATAATAAGAAGAAAATCCTATGGAAGCTGCCGCATAACCGTCTCCCCCGAGGATCTGTTTTTGGCATACAAGGGAGCGAGAAAAAATCCGTGGATAGTGAACGACAAGCTCACCATAGACCCCGCGATGAGCTCATATATGGAAGCGTACAAAATCATGCGGGACGAAAATCTTACGGCGGGCGCATACCAGTGGTCGGAGGAATGGTTTCTGGGCATGAACGACAGGCTGTTTGACCCAATCGGCGACAATCCAATTGACATTTTCTGCTACATGCTTCCTCCATGGGGACTCGACTACGTGCTCAAGCTCAACGGAACATACACGAGCGGAGACTGGGCAATGTGCGAAGGACCAAGCAGCTGGTACTGGGGCGGAACATGGATTGCCGCGAGCAAGAAGACCAAAAACGCAAAGCAGGCAAAAGAGATGATAAAGTATCTCGTGAGCGATGATGAATACCTCACGAAATACGCTAAGTCAACGGGAGACATTGTCGGAAACATCAATGTGCAGAAAAAGGTAAAGGACAGTTTCGCCGAGCCATATCTTTCGGGGCAGAATCCATACGAAAAGTTCGCCGCAATCTCAAAGAAGGTTAACGGCAGCCTGGATCAGTCAAGCGACCAGATGATTGAGTCAATCTTCCGCGAGGCCGTAATGGATTATGCGGATGGTGGAAAGAGCAAGAAAAAGGCACTGAGGGATTTCGCGAAGCAGGTGGAAATGCAGCTTGGAATCAGGAGCAACTAAGAAAATGAAGATAATATCTTGGAACGTAAACGGCATCCGTGCGGTGGAAAAAAAGGATTTCGTACCCTGGCTGATTAACTCGGGTGCGGACGTAGTGTGCATACAGGAGACAAAGGCAAATCCGTCGCAGCTTTCACCCCAGCTCTTGAATCCGGGGGCAGAGCTTGAGGATGATGACACTCCTCTTTTTTCGGACACACAGAGCACGTCGGGAAAATCATACCGCTCGTATTTTTCCTCGGCAAAAAAGGCAGGCTACTCGGGAACCGCAATCTATTCGCTCACTGAGCCTGATTCGGTTGAGACCCTTGGCATACCGGAATTCGACGACGAGGGACGCACTACCATAGCGACGTACAAAAATCTTGCCGTAATCTCAGCTTACTTTCCGAACAGTCAGGGTGAGGGCGCGAGGCTTCCATATAAGCTTGCGTTCTGCGATGCCATGTTCAAAAAATGCCGGTCGCTGGTGGACGCGGGTTATGGAATTGTGCTTTGCGGGGACTACAACATCGCACACAAAGCGATTGACCTTGCGAATCCCAAGGCGAACGAAAAGAACGCTGGATACCTGCCCGAGGAGCGCGCGTGGATGGATTTTTTCACCGCCAACGGATTTACCGACACATTCAGGATGTTCTGCAACGAGCCCGGAATGTACAGCTGGTGGAGCTACCGCATGCGTGCGAGGGAAAAGAACGTGGGATGGCGCATTGACTATGCCTGCGTGAACGACGGGATTAAGGAAAAGGTAAAGTCGAGCAGAATACTGAGCGACGTGATGGGAAGCGACCACTGCCCCATTGAGGTGGAGGTGGACATCGGCTGAGACTGGTTAGCACTAGCTAATTCCTTATCCTTCAAGGAGTTTTTACTTGATTTTTTGGTCTTGATGCATTATACTTTAGCCATAAAATCCATGAATGAGAGGTAAAGGAAATGGCATACAAAATTACAGCAGATACTTGCATAAATTGTGGAGCATGTGAGGGCGAATGTCCCGCATCAGCAATCACAGAACAGGACGACAAGAGAACCATCAATGCGGATGCCTGCGTAAGCTGCGGAAGTTGTGCTTCTGTATGTCCCGTAGAGGCAATCTCTGAGGAGTAATCCCCAAAAGACCGCTTAATGGTCATTCTTTATGAACAGGTTTCTGCATATTGTTAGTTACGACATGCGGGAACCTGTTTTTTTTGTTACGTGGAGGTAAAAAAATGACTGGCAAAGGAAGACTCAGGATTGCAAGCGGATTCAAAAAACTGACATCCTCTCTCGGAAAGATTCTAATCCTTTCTGCAATCTGCATCGCAATGGCTCTGGGAGTCGCATATCCGCTGTGGAAATGGGCAACGACATCACCCAAAAGCTACACCGCGGCAATGCTCGTCATAATGGGGCTTCTGCTTCTTCTTCTCATAATCAGGACGGCAATCAAAAAGGGACCGAGAAATTTCGTTTTCTTCGCGTTAAAGCTCGCCGTAATCGCGGGTGGACTTGGAGGAACGGTTTTCTTCATATTAAAATGTTACCGTCTGGTGGCATTGATTGTTTTTTTAGTGGCTGGTATAATTTATGCCATACTTTCACTTGGAGATAAAAAGAAATGAAAAGATTTTTTCTAGCAGCATTATTTCTTTTCACCGGGATTTTCGCACTTGCACAGGAAACCACAGTAATCCCGACCCTCGACACAAGCACAAGGGTACCGAAAGCGGACAGGGCCGTACTCAAGCAGTATCAGGCGGAACTGCAGAAAAACACGCAGGCCATAAACATCTCAAGACCTTACACGCTCAATTTCTATGAGTACACACCCACGAGGGATTTCAGCGACCTGTACGCACTTTCCTCAAGGATTTCCCTGCGCTACGACACGATTGTCTCACTCAACGCCATAGACTCGCCGCAGACTGACCTTACGGGAAAAAAGCTCTACATCCCCACGGCGGACGGACTTTTCATCGCGAAAAAGCCAGTGACATCCATTGACTACATCCTGCAAAGCGAATATCCGGTGTATCAGGGCGAGGAAGGAAAATATCCGACCTACACCATCGGCGGAAACGAATACTACTTCATTGTGGACGCGAAATTCTCACCGACCGACCGCGCATACTACACGCAGAAGGGACTCGTGCTTCCCATCGATGAGAGCATCCTGGATGAGGAGACAAAATCGACCACATCCACAACACAGGTGAGCTCGCAGAATCCGGCGAAACCACTTGACAAAAGCGTGGTAACTTCCCCTTTCGGGATGCGCATCAGTCCGATTAGCGGCAAATGGCTGATGCACAAGGGAGTGGATTTGGCCGCACCGACCGGAACACCAATCAAAGCTTGTAAATCAGGAACCGTAACTTATGCCGTGGCCATGAATCCCACGTACGGGAATTATGTGGTTATTGACCACGGCGGAGGAATGACGAGCCTGTACGGACACATGAGCCAGATTCTCGTCAAGAAGGGACAGAAAGTTACCACAAATCAGGTAATCGGGAAAGTCGGCTCGACAGGACTTGCTACGGGGCCCCATCTGCATTTTGAAATCAAGCTAAACGGAGAGCCTCAGGACCCGCTGAAATATATTGACAAGTGAAAACGGACATTCGGCGGACCGAAGTTTTTCGGGGTTTCCAAGCTTAAAAAAATCACTTGGGACTGGAATTTGTTTTGTAAATTTCATATAATGCGAATGAAATATGAATGAAAAGTTTTATGGAAGAAAAAGCTCAAGATTCTCCAAGAGATTGCTGGCACTCGGCCTGATGCTGGCTGTCATGGGAATTTCAGCCTTCGCGGACTCATTCAAAGTGCACAAGGTAATGGAGCTTGCCATCTCTTCCGGTGGAGAAAAAAAATCCATAAGGGCGGGCATTGATGACGGAATCATCATAAAACTTCCCGAAGACCTCACTTTCATAGAAGGAATAGAACTTTCGTTTAAGGTTCCACAGGCGGTCGCCTCATGGGGAAACAGCATTTCATGGGCTTTCTATGACGGAATCACCCCGGAGCCAAATGTCGAAAACATTGAATACAGCGGCGCGAAGGGAACGAACGGAACTTTCGGAAACTCATACAGCCTGAACCTGAAGATTCCTCTGAAAAAGAACAACAGCATAAAAAAAGACGTATACTCACAGTACATAAAATCAGTGCCGGAGATTGTGGACGGAAAGATTTTCCTACGCCTGCAGCTGAACATGAAGGGAATCCCGAACGAAGCATACGACTCCCAGTTCCTGATTACAGGGAAGCCTCTTTTCATAAACAAGGGAAAGCTGTATATGGATGTCAAGGATCCGGACGGAAGCCAGGTCAAGCCGTTTACCCTTTTTGTTGACGGATCGGCCGTGGACATGGGAAGCGGAGGACTCCTTCTCTCCCCCGGAATGCACAACATAAGCCTCACGAGCGACTATTACCGCAACGAGCAGAGAACCGTTACCATAGAGCAGGCGAAATCCCACAGGATCAGCATTGACCTCAAGAGCGTGGTTCCGACAATACGCATCGCCGCCCCCGACGGAGCAAAAATCTTTCTGGACGAAAATCTTGTCGCCCCGGCAACCCCCATTGAAGTACAGCAGGGAGACCATACCGTGCGCTTTGTAATAGGAAACTATGAGACCGTCCGAACCGTCTCTGCCCTGAACGGAAGAAGCTACCTTGTTTCCGTAAAACTTGATGCATTTGTAACCGAGGAATAAAATTCCTTGACATAAAAAGGAGGATCATTATGAATTTGGCTCTTGTTCTGGAAGCTGGTGCGGTGGCACTGGTTCTGGCTTTGTTTTTCTGTTCCTATAGGAAAGTCCCTAAAAACAGAATTGGCATTCGCGTGGGTCCGTTTGGAAACAAGACTGTTACCGGTAAGGCCATTTTCGTCATTCCTTTCCTGCAGCGCATTGATTACATGACGCTGGAAAACATTCAGGTTGATTTTGTCTCAAAGGATTCCATTCCGACTCAGGACGCAATCAATATAAAGGTTGATGCTGTCGCGAACATCGCAATCTCACAGGAAGCCGAGATTATGAAAAAAGCGGCTGCGAAGTTCATCGGCTACTCTACTGACGACATCGCTTCGGTCGTAACTCCGGTTCTGGAAGGAAACATCCGCGAAATCATCTCACAGATCAAGCTCAAGGATTTGATTCAGGGCGACAAAAAGGTTCTCGCCGAAAAGGTTGCGGAGAACGTAAAGCCGAACCTCATGGATTTGGGACTTGAGCTCACCACTTTCAACATCCAGAACTTCAAGGATGACAACGGAGTAATCAACAATCTGGGAATTGAGAATACGGTCTCCATCTCAAAGGATGCCGCAAAGGCAAAGGCAGCAGCAGAAGCCGAGGTAAAGATTGCCCAGGCACTCGCAGACAAAGACGCAAACGACGCACGTGTTGCAGCGGAACTGGAGATTGCACAGAAGCAGAACGAGCTTGCACTCAAAAAGGCGTCCCTGAAAGCCATGGCAGACACAGAGGCCGCAAAAGCAGACGCAGCAATGGCCATTGAGGCTGAGGTTCAGCGCAAGGACAAGGAAGTCAAAGAGGTAGAGGCAAACATCGCCCGTCAGGAAAAAGAGATTGAGCTTCAGGAAAAGAGGGTCTCAATCAAGGAACGCGCTCTTGAGGCTGAGGTTAAAAAGACCGCGGAGGCAGACAAATATGCGGCACAGCAGCAGGCGGACGCTGGACTCTACACAAGGCAGAAACAGGCTGAGGCTGAGGCATTTGAAATTCAAAAGCAGGCGGATGCGGCGGCATACACAAAACTGAAGCAGGCGGAAGCTGAGAAACTTGCGATGGAAAATGAGGCGGCAGGTAAAAAGGCTCTTGCTGAGGCGACCAAGGCACAGGGAGAAGCTGAGGCGGCTGCAATCAAGGCAAAACTTGAGGCGGAGGCGGAAGGTCTCAACAAAAAAGCTGATGCAATGGCAAAATATGGTGACGCGGCAAAACAGGACATGCAGCTTGAGGCGCTTAAGCTTTACTTCGAGCAGCTCCCGAAAATTGCGGAGGCGGCAGGAAACGCATATTCCAACGTCGACAAGATTTACATGTACGGCGGAGACTCATCACAGCTTCAGGGCGACATCATGAAGAACGTGACGCAGATTTCAGAGGCCTTGGGACAGAGTCTGGGAATTGACCCCAAGAATCTCCTGAACAGCTTCATCGGCGCAAAACTTGCAAATGCCACGGGAAAAGACAGCTGACGGCACACCTTGAACAAAGCAACGTTATATGCTATTAATATAGAAACATTTTGATTTTATAAGATTAAGGAAGAATACCATGGCACTGACATTGGCAGAAAAAATCATTCAGAATCACATCATTCCGGGTTCCATCGAATTTACGCCGGGAACACCAATCAAGAGAGGCGAGGACATTGCAATCAGGATTGACCAGACGCTCACACAGGATGCGACCGGTACAATGGCTTACCTCCAGTTCGAGACAATCGGAGTACCGCGCGTTAAGACAGAGGTCAGCGTCTCATACATTGACCACAACACTTTGCAGACGGATTTCAAGAATCAGGACGACCACAGATACCTCCAGTCCATCGCGGCAAAGTACGGTCTCTATTTCTCACGCCCCGGAAACGGTGTCTGCCATCAGGTGCACATTGAGCATTTCGGAAAGCCGGGAAAGACCCTGCTCGGTTCGGACAGCCACACCCCCACAGGAGGCGGAATCGGAATGATTTCCATCGGTGCGGGCGGTATTGACGTTGCAGTTGCTATGGGCGGCGGTGCATTCCATCTTGCCATGCCGAAAATCTTCGGTGTAAAGCTTACCGGAAAGCTCAGGAAGGGAGTCGGTGCAAAGGACATCATCCTTGAGGTGCTTCGCCATGAGAGCGTAAAAGGTGGAGTCGGTGCCATCTACGAGTATTTCGGCGAGGGTGTCTCAAGCCTTACGGTTCCACAGAGAGCCACTGTTACGAACATGGGTGCCGAGCTTGGTGCCACTTGCTCAATCTTCCCGTCAGACCTTACCACAAAGAGCTTCCTTGAGAGCATGGGCCGCCCGCAGGATTGGACGGAGCAGAAAGCCGACGACAACGCGGAGTACGACAAGATTATTGAGATTGACCTTTCAAAGCTGAATCCTCTCGCCGCATGTCCGCACTCACCCGACAACGTGAAGGACGTAAAGGATCTCAAGGATATTAAAGTAACTCAGGTGGCCATCGGAAGCTGCACGAACTCTTCACTTGATGATTTGGAAGCCGTCGCAGCAATCGTCCGCGGAAAGCACATCGCACCCGGTGTTGAGGCAGGAATCGCACCAGGAAGCCGCACCACCCTTCTCATGGCAGACAAGGCAGGAATCCTCGGTGATTTAATCCGCGCCGGATTCAGAATCCTTGAGAGCGCATGTGGTCCCTGCATCGGAATGGGATTCGCGCCGAACTCAGAGGGTGTCTCACTCAGGACATTCAACCGCAACTTCAAGGGACGAAGCGGAACTGCGGATGCCTCAATCTACCTTGTGAGCCCGGAGACTGCCGCCGCATCTGCAATCACGGGATACATTACCGACCCGACGACATTGGACTACACGGATCCCGCATATACCGAAAACGGACGCGTATCTCTTCTGGAAGGAAAATACAAGGGACTTTCGCTTGACGAAATCAAGACGGACGCACAGGACACAGGAATGCTCATTCCTCCGCTGGATGAAAAGGAAGCCTCCAAGGTTGAGATTCTCCGCGGACCGAACATCAAGCCGTGCCCACCGTGCAAGCCATGCGAGGACTCACTCAAGCTCCCGGTTCTGCTCAAGGCCGGAAACAACGTCTCTACCGACGACATCATGCCGGCAGGAACAAAGGTTCTTCCTTTCCGCTCCAACATTCCCGAAATCAGCAAGTTCACTTACGAAAGAATTGACGCGGATTTCTACAACAAGGCCGTCGCAACCAATTTCTCCGGATGCTTTGCCGTGGGAGGAGAGAACTTCGGTCAGGGCTCAAGCCGTGAGCATGCAGCTTTGGGACCGATGTACCTTGGCGTGCGTGCCGTAATCACCAAGAGCTTTGCAAGAATCCACAAGGCGAACCTGATTAACTACGGAATCATTCCGATGACTTTCGTCAACCCGGCGGATTACGACAAGATTCAGGACGGAGACACACTGGAAATCAACGGAATCTTCGACTGCCTCAAGAACGCAAAGAACTTCAAGGTAATTGTCCATGGAAAATCCGGGGACAGCGAGATTGAGTGCGTGAACGACCTTGCCGAAAGAAGCAGACAGATTCTTCTTGCCGGAGGACTTGCCTCATACACAAGGGCTGGCGGCCAGTAATTTCTCGATAGCACAAGCAAAAGACGGAAATCCCTAGGAATCAAAGGCAACGTCTAAAAACTGAGTTTTTTAGAGATTCCTTAAAGTTTTTGGAGATTTCCGCATTGCTTTTTTTAAAATAGTGATATATAATATAAAAAAAGACAAAGGGGTCTGTTTATGGTCAATATTCACAATATGATGGAAGAACATGTCGTTACCCGCGTAAATGAGCTTTACAAGCAGCTTAAGGAAAACGGCTGTACATGGCTGGAATGTGACTGCGAAAACTGTAGGCTCGACACGATTACCTATGTCCTGAACAGGATCACACCGAAATATGTTGTCGGAGGACGCGGAATCACCCACAACACGGCGGAAATCAGAAGCAACTCACAGCTCATGGCTGATATGGACAGAATCGCGCTTGAGGGAATTCGGCTTGTGAATTCAGCCAAAAGACCCTATCATAAATCAGCGAAACTCAATGCGAGCGGTGACTGGGAGACAAACATCCCCACTTACACCTTCCCCACTTTCCTTGGCACAATCTACGACGGATCCACATTCGAGCCCCTTGACAACGCTTCCGTAACACTCAAGATGAGCGACGGAAAAAATGCCACGATGATGGACGCAAGCTGGGCAAATCCATGCAAGACCTTCGCGAAAACAAGCGGAACCTACTCTTTCTGGGTGGCTCCCGAGGCATGTCTTAAGGAAAACGAGACCAGGGAATTCTCATTTACTCTGGAAATTGAGCGCGAGGGATATACGCCTATCTCCTACAGTTTCTCAATCTCCCTTGTGAGCAAAGCCGAGGATCCGCACAAACTCAACTCAGCATGCAGCCTCAAAGTGCAGGACCTCTTTATGTTCAGGCAGGAAATCTACAACGAGCAGGAATAGATGGAGAAATCCCCGGTAAAACTGGCTTCCTTGGGTAATTGACAAAGATGGGGATTTTTTCTATTATATAAGAATGAAACGTGTAAGAATTTGGCCTTTCATCTTTTTGCCCCTTCTTCTGCTGTCTTCCGTACTGATTGGAGCAGCTTTGGGCAAAGGCCTTGCCGTAACGAAGAATACAATAAACACCGAGAATTTTACGGAATTTGAGACTTCCGCACCAACAAAACTCTTGGATATAAACGGTGAGCTGATTACCGAATACTCAAGCGACGAAAAACGTGAGATCATCGCATTCAGAGATCTTCCGCAGCAGATGGTTGACGCACTCCTTACCCGCGAGGACCGAATTTTCTACGAGCATCCCGGATTCAGCATGAAGGCCATTTTCAGGGCGGTGGTCGGTGTCGTTACTCACAGCACTGCCGGAGGAGGTTCCACGCTCACCCAACAGATTGCAGGAACCCTTTACTGCGACAGACGTGAAAAATCCATAAAGCGAAAAATTAAGGAGCTTTGGTGGGCCATCCAGATGGAGCGCCGCTATTCAAAAGATGAAATCCTTGAGCTTTACCTCAATAAAATCTACTTCGGAGGCGGTACCTACGGTGTAAACGCTGCCTGTAAGTACTACTTCGGACATGACGCCACGGAAATCAACCCGGCTGAGGCGGCAATCCTCGTAATTCAGCTTTCGAACCCGGCATATTACAATCCGTTTGAGTATCCCAACCGAGCCATGGCAAGGCAGCAGGATGTTCTGGACGCTATGGTAAACGAGGGCTACGTTACCAAGGAAGATGCGAACACAAGCTTCGACAATTACTGGGCGGACTTCGACTTCCTGAGAACGAATCTTTCGGTACACACAATGCGCGTGGACAATGCGCCGTGGTTCAGTGAATATGTGCGTCGTGAGCTTAGCGGAATGCTCTACGGTTCGGAGGATCTCTACAACGGAGGATATACCGTAAACACCACGCTGAATCTTACGCACCAGAGAGCCGCCGAAGAAATCATGACGGACTACATCAAATATGCGAACGAGACATACCGCGACACGCTTCCCGCGTCAAAGAAAGAGGCTCTTTCCGCTTATGTTCCGTTTGCAGAGCTCATGTGTCTCGCATTCAACCTTCCCTCAATGAAAGTCAGCGCGCAGAGGGCAGAACGCCTTTCCTTGGAAGAGTACGCTGATGACGTGAACCCGATTATTGACATCATGTCCATGATTACGGGCATAGAGCCGCTGAAGACACAGATCGTAACGGAAGGAAACAACCTGTACAAGAGAAATACAGAGCGCAATACGGTCGAAGGAACCATGATCGCCCTTGAGAACGGAACCGGTTACATTGACGCTTTGGTCGGTGGCTCAAAGTACGACTCAACCAACCAGTTCATCCGTGCGGTTCAGGCAAAGATCCAGCCAGGATCCACATTCAAGCCGCTCTACTACTCCGCCGCCATTGACAGCAAGCTCTTTACAATGACGACCACAATCAGCGACACGCCGGTTGTTTTCTATAAAGACGACGGTTCTCCATACCTGCCGAGAGATTTCGTAGGACGTTACGAGGGTGAGGTTCAGACATGGTACGCGCTCGCACACTCAATGAACATTCCGTCTCTGAAAGTGCTTGACACAATCGGATTCGACGCGGCAATCAACCGTGCGACAGACTTGCTCAATATTCCTTACAACGAATGGGAAGCACGAAGCATCCTCCCAGTCTATCCTCTGGGACTTGGTGTTTGTTCAATCAGGCCGATCGAGCTCGCACGCGCATTCTGTGTCTTTGCAAGCAACGGAGAGGAAATCACTCCGATCGCAATACGTAATGTTGAGGACAAAAACGGCAATATCTTCATGGATCCCGAGGCGGACGCAATAGCCGAAAAGAAGGCAAAGGGCCGCGACATACAGGTTATCTCTCGGCAGAACGCATACATCATGCAGGAAATGCTCAAGAGGACGGTACAGACGGGAACCTTGGTGCGAGGATCCAACTTCTCCGCCACGAAGTCCACGATTGGAAAAGACAAGGGAACCGGAAACAAATTCAAATTCACGGATTCCCACGGTGAGTCATTCATAATGCCAGCCGGTGGTAAGACAGGAACCACGCAGAACTGGGCCGACGCATGGACAGTCGGATTCACGCCCTACTACACAGCCGCATTCTGGTTCGGATTCGACAGGCCGGGACAGTCCCTTGGTCTGAAAATGACAGGATCAACCCTTGCCGGTGTTGCATGGGGAGACTTCATGCACGTTGCGAACCTTGGAAAACCGTACAAGAAATTTACCGAGGTCGCTCCTGAGGGAGTAATCTCGTTGACCGTATGCTCAGAGACAGGACTTCTTCTCACACCTGAATGTGGAAACAACAAAGTGACTGCGTTCTATCTTGCGGGAACAGAGCCGACAGAGGTTTGCGAGCGGCACCTTTATGGAACCGCGGAAAAGACTGCAAAAGCAAACATGAAGCGTGAGGACATCATGTTCGGAAAGCTTTTCGACAAGCTTGAGGGCGTGGAAGGTCTGAAGCTGGATCTTGACTTCCTTAATGACGATGGAAGCGGAACAGCCTTTGAGAATATGTTTGATGATGACGATGATTTCAACTACGATCCGGACTCCTATCTTGAGAGCCAGCTTGGATTCGGAGATGATTTCTTCAACAACTCTGGAAACCGCGACGATGATTTCGGACTCTTCGATGAGGATGAATTCTTTGACGACACACCGCTGGTAAATCCGCTTGGCAATGCCGAGCCATCCGTTCCAGATGAATCAGAGCCCGAGGAGGAACCTGCAGCACCGACTAAACCGGCAGAAACACCAGCCCCGGCTCCAGCTCCAGCACAACCAGCACCGTCCACTCAGGGGGATGTAATCAATCCGTCGGAAAAGACCGATGATGTAGAGGGTAAAAGCACAGACGCACGTGGTTAGGAATTCGCTCGGTTTGTAAAAACCATGATAAGGGAGATGCAATGCTTGTCAAAATCAGTGAAATAAAGGTGAAAAAGCGGGTCAGAAAGGATCTCGGAGATTTGGATGCCCTCAAGGACAGCCTCAGACGCTACGGACTTCTGAACCCCATCACAATTACAAAAGACAAGGTTCTCATTGCAGGTGAAAGAAGACTTGAAGCCGCCAAAGCCATTGGTTGGGAAACAATCGGTGCGGAAGTACTTACCTACGACATTGATGCCATAGACAAGCTGGAAATGGAGATGGAAGAAAACAACCAGCGCATCCCCTTCACCGCCGAAGAAATGGCAGAGGGCTACAGAAGACTTGACAAGCTCAGAAATCCTTCCATTTTCAGAAGAATCGGAATGTTTTTTGTCCGCATTTTCAAAGCAATAGGAAGATTTTTCGCACGCATTTTCTCAAAAAAGCGGTAAGTCAATTATTTTTCCTCTAAATCTCTGTTTTTGAATGACATTTAGAGGATAAATATTCTCACTGGGACGGTGGGGCGTTTTCAAGCACGAGGGCCGGAACTATGCCCAAATTTTCATCGACACCTCTTCCACCGTTGTCTGCAGTACCAAACGTATCAACATATCTAACGCAGTTTGAGTAATAGCAGCTGGAACGTTGCCAATAATAAGCCCCATATCCAGCATCCTTATTAACATGCTTACTGACAGACAATGCATAGTCGCTTGGCTCTCGTCCCCTATGACTTCCAGCGCCGCCAGCATGAGCGCTCGTGTTAAAATGATAATCGCCGATTGTAAGCTCTTTCATGCTCAAAAGGAAAATCTTTTCATTCGTTGGATTTTCAGCATAAGGATTTTTTCCGCTCTTCCACAAAGTTGGATCATTATATGGATTTGTACTTTCAGCATTATTTTCTACGCTTGTCGTGGCTATAAGATTTTGTGCGCTCGAAGTAAATGCCTTTTGCAAAAATCCTTTTCCAGAGTAGGTTTTTGCCTGTGGGTCGCCGCTTTCATATTTGCCGTTCAAGTATGCCCTCATCGTTGAGTATTTCCAGCTGTTGCCATCTATCGTAGAGACACCGATTGACCTTGTTGACTGAGAAAGATAAAATGGAATGCCTGCTTTTAAAACCTTGTCTGCAAACAAGAGAGTTTTTCCTGTTGAGTTGTAATTCGTTGTCAATGCACGCCAGTAAATTGGCTCAACCTTAAAATAATAGTCTTTGTTGTTAGTAACTGTTGTTCCGTTGGAAAATGTTTTTTTGTCAGAGGTATTATTTGCCGTCTGTTTTTCGTAAAAATATCCGTCACGTCCCAAATACCAGCCGTTATATACAGTGGTACTTGTGTACGCTGAAATTCCTGAAACAGTCTGAGGGAAATCTCCGAACTTGTAGTGCTTGTCGCCAGAGTTGTCCCTTTCATGGTAGTTTTTATCATAAACGGGCTTCTGCGTGAGAGAGTCTTTTTTGGCAATGTAATAAGTGCCGGATAACACCGCGTTCTTTGAGATGTTACCCTCAGAATATGTTTGTGTAAAAGTCCAGTTGGAATCATATTGATCTCTTTTTGGAACGGTTGCAGTCAAGCTCTCCGTTTTTGAGGTTCCGTTCGAATAATACTTTTTGGTTGAAGTAATTCCGTAATCGGAGATTTTGTCTCCCACAAAGAAAATATTTTGGGCATGACTTGCGTTAGTTTTCGTAAAATCTAGAGTGCCTGTAAAAGTATATCCTGTAAGGAATGTCGGAATCGTCCTTTCAACCGAATTTCCCGCATAATCGGTAAATTTTACTTTCATATTATAAGTCTTGTCCGGCTGAATGTTCGTTATGTTTTTGGACAAAGTTCCGTTCGTTATCGTTTCCGAGCTTGACGTGGAGCCGGTCACTATGATTTCAGATGTTTTCAAATCAACATAATCCGACCAGTTAAGAGTGTATGTCGTGCTGTTTTCGCTGCTGATTGTGGGTATGCTGATTTCAGGAGCCTTTGTGTCAACTGCAAAATAAAAATGGCTGCCCGAAGGATATATCAAGTGGTTGCCGCTCCTGTCCATGAAGTCAAAGACCACCTCGTAAACACCGTCGCCAAGGGAAACCTTCTCCTGCTCCAAATCCACGCTGCCCTCAAATACGGCAGTGTCCGATGTGACAGTCTGATAGTAAAGCGTAAAGCTTTTCTCATAAGTTGAAGCGGCGTAATTTACTCCGTATAATTTTTTTACTGTAACCGTGAAATACGAGTTGGGACCAGATCCTCCGTCCTGCTCCTGCACCTCTATGTTCAAGTCAAATTTAAAGTTTCCGTTCTTGATGAATTTCAAGGCCCCGAAATCACTTTTTTTCAGAGCGAAAGCGGCTGATTTTATAAAATTAGTATTGTCGCTTTTGAATTTCGCCGAAAACAACTCAGTGCTGCCTGATTTCGCAATTACAAGAGGCTTGTCATCGTTCCTGTTGTTCACCTGGTACATCCACATCTTGCTTCCGGCCATCTCCACCGGCTTTTCCTGCTCCGTGTAGAAAAATCCTTTTTCCACTTCGACCAGCACCTGAGTGAAGTCATCAAGTATGCGACCGGAATTTGTTTTTTTGTTTACAGAGATGGAAAGAGACCTCGGACTTTCGAATACAGGAGGGTTGAAACAGTCGTTGATGTTTTCTCCTGTTTTGTTGTTTATAAGCATTATGTTCTTGAAAAAAGTTTCCCCGTTTTTTTTGTAGCAGTAATATTTTTTCTCGCCGCCAATTACCTTACAAAGAAAATCACTGTCGCTGAGTCTTTCCGAGACCTTAAGTTCTTTGCGTTCCTTTTCGCTGTAGTAAATGGAGTCGGGATCTATATCGCGGTTAAAGAGAATCTGAACGGTGGAGTCCTTGAGCATACCAAGAGAATTGGGTGTGTATGAGACAATCTGGGGCCTCGCGCTCACGATGCTCCTTACTCCGAGCTGCATCTCAGAACCGGGTTCCTTCAAAAGCTTGAATGATGTCTCGTCGCTCTTTGAGTCCGTAAACTCTATGTATCCGTCTGAGTCAAGGGATTCGCCGGTCATTACGTTGAATACCTCCCAGCGGATGAATTCAAAATCGGTGTCGCTTTCAAAGGCGATGTTCATGCCCTGCGTGACTTTAATCGGATAAGAGCCCTTGGATGGCGAGAACTTACCCTTGGATCCATCAATCAGAATCGGAAAGGCAGGTGCATTTGCAAGGGCAATTTCATCCTCAATCTGCTGCTTGATTTTTTGTCCGTTCAGGAAATTCTCACAGGAAGTAAATATGCCCCCCTGTCAAAAGTATAGTAATTAATAGAATCTGTCCTTTCTTCATACGGCACACTCCATTTATTTCTTCGCTGATGGCCTACGCAGGCAGAATCAGTTATATACACAGCTATTATAGAAGATTATAGCACAAAAACTAAGCGTGTGTCATTGTTTTTCTGGAAAAATAGGTCAAAAATCTCAAATTTCCTGTCATTGACAAAAAAAGTGTTATCTGATAGTATAATTACACTATGAAACACATTGTCCGTTGGGCGCAGAAAATCAATTCCTCTACGTTGGCTTACCTTTATTATGGCTATGATTTTCTCTCTGCTTTTACGGAAACGGCACGCTAGTGTTTTTGTGTTTTACTGATTAAGTAATTACAAGGCTTTCCGTAAAGGAGGGCCTTTTTTTATGGGAACCTCTAAAAACTTCAGTTTTTTGAGATGCCCTTATTTTCAGGAGGATACACGCTATGAGTTTATTTGAAGATTTGAAATGGCGCGGTCTTATCAAAGACGTTGCGGGTGAAGAGACAGATTTACAGAAGGTTCTGGATGGAACTCCATTCTCTTTCTATTGGGGAACAGATCCCACGGCGGACTCACTTCACCTCGGTCACTACTCTTCCCTCTGCATGGCAAAACGTCTTGCAAATGCCGGACATCACCCGGTTCTTTTGTGCGGTGGAGCAACGGGACGCATCGGTGATCCGCGCCCCACGGCAGAACGTGAGATTATCAGTGAGGAAGCCGTAAACAAAAACATCGGTGGAATCCGCGAGCAGATTAAGCGCCTGGTTCCGACCGCAGAGCTTGTGGACAACTACGACTGGTGGAAGGACCGCTCATTTTTGGACACACTCCGCGACATCGGCAAATACATCAGCCTGAACTACATGCTCGACAAGGACATCATCCGCCGCCGCCTGGAAACAGGAATCACTTTCGCGGAATTCTCCTACATGCTTCTTCAGGGCTTTGATTTCGTACATCTTTTCCAGGAAAAAAAGTGCATAATGCAGGTGGCGGGAAGCGACCAGTGGGGAAACATCACAACCGGTGTCGATTTAATCCGCAAAATGTTGGACGGTCAGGCATACGCTTTTACCATGCCGCTGATTCTTGACGCAACAGGAAAGAAGTTCGGTAAGTCGGAAGGAAACGCGCTCTGGCTCGACAAGTCAAAAACATCACCATACGCAATCTACCAGTACCTCATCAACTCCGATGACTCCAAGGTTCTGGACTATCTTAAAGTCTTCACCTTCCTTTCAAAGGAACAGATTGAGGAAATCTACGCACAGCAGCAGACGGCTCCCGAAACACGCATCGCACAGAAAACACTCGCATGGGAAGTCGTAAAGGACCTGCACGGAAAGGATGAGGCGGACAACGCGGTAATGATTTCCGAAAAGCTTTTCAAGGGCGAGTTCAAGGGGCTTTCGGTAAACGACATTCTCATGGGACTCAAGGGTGTTCCGAATTTTGACTTCAAGGAGGAGCTTCCTTTGGTGGACGTTCTTGTGAACAACGGAATGGCAAGCTCAAAGCGTGAGGCAAGGGAATTCATAAAGAACAACGCAATCTCCATCAACGGAGAGACCGTGAGCGATGAAACCAAGGTCATCACGAAGGACATGGCACTTGAAGGAAAGATTCTGATTTTCCGCCGTGGAAAAAAGAAGTACTTCATCGGTCTTGTGTAAGAAAATACCTTAATTTTGGCATGAAAAAGTGCCGATAATGAAAATACAAACCAATCTCCGTGAGGTCGGGTGGTCTCACGGACTTTCTAAAAAAATCGAGGTCAAAATGCTGAAATACATAAAACACATTATCGCCGGGGCAGTTCTTGGAGCCGCATTGATTTCCACAGGATTTGCAAAAGAGCAGGATTATTATCTGGAAATCGATGAATACCTTGGGCAGCCGGTGGAGTCGGTGGAAGCAACTTTGGGTGAGCCTTCCGCAGATGGAATTGACACGATTTTTTCTGACTACGAGAGCAAGTCCTTAATCTCACCGGAGTACAGCATGTACTTTCCTTCCGAGGAGCTGAAAAACGGCGTGCGTGTGCGCATCCTTGAGTGGAACAAGGAGACTGTACATTCAGTTGTCTGGGCAAAGCAGGATACCGAGAACTACGGTGACTGGATTGTGTTTACTTCCGTCGCCCATGATGACAAGGTGAAATTCTAGAGCATTCCTTATTGTCTGCGAATCAGTTTACTTTTTCTCTTTTTTGCTGTATAATTTTCGCATGACTTATGAATTTTTAAGGGCCGCTTGTGCTTCTCCAGACCTTAGGGTGGCGGACTGCAAGTTTAATGCTGATGAAATTATCAAGACCGTAAAAGATGCCGACGCGATGGGTGTGCGTGTTCTTGCGCTTCCAGAGCTGTGCATTACGGGATATACATGCTCCGATCTTTTTTTACAGACGACGCTTCTTGACTCCGCGAAATCCGCATTGCTTAGGATTGCAAACGAGACCAAGGATTGCGGCGTTCTTTTTTCCGTGGGACTTCCTCTTTTGGTACAGGGCAGCCTTTTCAACTGTGCGGCACTTGTCTTTAGCGGTAACATTCTTGCCGTAATTCCCAAAATGAACATTCCGAACTACGCTGAGTTTTATGAGATGCGTCATTTTTCCCCCGCCTCGTCAAAATGCCAGGGAGAAATTTCGCTCGGTGAAAAATTCGACTCAGTGCCATTCGGAACCGACATCTTAATAGAAGACAAAAACAGCTCTGAAATCAAAATTGCAGTTGAAATCTGCGAGGACTTATGGGTGCCTCTCTCCCCTTCAACCAGAGCAGCATTGAGTTCCGCCACGCTGATTTTGAATCCGAGCGCGAGCAACGAGACCGTCGGAAAGGCAGAGTACAGAAGACTTTTGGTTCAGGGACAGTCCTCCAAATCCATCTGCGCCTATCTTTATGCGGACGCGGGACACGACGAAAGCTCCACCGACATGATTTTCTCAGGACACAACATAATCGCACTGAACGGAAATGTGTGCGCGGAGTCTGCCCTTTTTGATGAGTGCGGAAAAATCCTCGTCACAGATTTAGACATGGGACGCATTGAGCAGGACCGCCTCAGGATAAAATCTTTCAGAAACAATGCCGACACAATGCTTTCCGATCCCTACGGTGATTTCAGGATAATCACGATTTCTTTGAAGGACAACGGATTTGCTCTCGGTAAATCTGATGAGCAGGGATCAATCGGTTTCGTGGCAAAAAAGTCAAGCGGAGGAAAATCTGAGTGCAAGCTTCTCGCAAAAATCCCGGAGCATCCATTCGTGCCGGCGGACAAGGAAAAACGCGGACAACGGTGCAAGGGCATAATCGAAATGCAGGCCGAGGGACTTGCGAAACGTCTCAGACATACTGGAATTAAAAATGCGGTGCTCGGTCTGAGCGGAGGTCTTGACTCCACACTTGCTCTTTTGGTGACTGTGCGTGCGTTCGACAAATGCGGTCTTGACAGAAAAAATATCCTTTGCGCCACAATGCCTTGCTTCGGCACTACGGACAGAACCTACAACAATGCGTGCAATCTTGCGAAGGAAACTGGTGCCACGCTCAAAGAGATTGACATAAAGGAAGCTGTTCTCGTTCATTTCAAGGATATCGGGCAGGACAAGGACAAGCATGATGTGACCTACGAAAACTGTCAGGCACGTGAGCGAACCCAGGTGCTGATGGACCTCGCGAATCAGAACGGAGGACTTGTAATCGGCACAGGAGATTTGAGTGAGCTTGCCCTCGGATGGTGCACTTACAACGGCGACCACATGAGCATGTACGGCGTGAACGCATCCATTCCGAAAACTCTCGTGCGTCATCTTGTCGCTTGGTTCAAGGACGAGGCCGGAACAAAAGGACAGAAGGGTCTTGAAAACACACTCGCAGATATCCTCGACACACCAGTAAGCCCGGAGCTTCTTCCTCCCGACGGAAAAAACATCAGCCAGAAAACGGAAGATTTGGTGGGTCCCTACGAGCTGCATGATTTCTTCATCTACTACATGCTCCGCTGGGGATACTCTCCCAAAAAGATTTTCTTCCTTGCGTCCAAGGCTTTTGAAAACAGAACAGAATATCCGAAAGAAGAGATTCTGAAATGGCTCAGAAAATTCTACACAAGGTTCTTCCGCCAGCAGTTCAAGAGAAGCTGTATGCCGGACGGTGCGAAAGTCGGTTCAGTAAGTCTTTCACCACGCGGGGACTGGAGAATGCCGAGCGACGCAAGCGAAGCAATCTGGATTTCAGAGCTGGATGAGATTTCTGAGTCTCTCGGAGTAAAGTGATGTTTTCCTACCAGCACGAATATCATGCGGGAAACCATGCGGACGTACTCAAGCACATTTGTCTCACGCTGATTTTGGACGGTCTTACAAAAAAAGACAAGCCCTTTACGCTGATTGATTCCCACGCGGGAGCCGGCAGATTTTCCCTTGATGATGAAAGACTCTTGAAAACAGGTGAGGCAACAGGAGGAATTCTTTCGCTCGTGCAATATGCTGAGAAGAACGGATTTCCTCCGTCGGTGGCGCGCTATCTTGAGGTGGAAAAAAAATATCTTGAAAAGGGACTCTATGCAGGAAGCCCTGAACTGGAGCGATTTTTTCTAAGAAACGGTGACTCACTTCATCTGATTGAAAAACATCCGCAGGCTCTTTCATCGCTAAAGGTAAACGCGGAAAAAAATCTTCTTACCGACGGCGGTGAAAAAAAATGCGGGGGAAAATGTTTCATCCATGACGAGGATTCATACACGGCCCTTAACGCTCTGGTTCCTCCCCAGATTAAACGCGGTCTTGTTTTGTGCGACCCAAGTTTTGAGGAAAGGTCAGACTACACGAAGGTGACGGCCGCATTGAAGAACGTGAGAAAAAAATGGAACACAGCCGTAATCGCACTCTGGTACCCTATCCTTGAGCGAAAGAAAAATGAGACGGCACAAATGCTTGCTGAGCTTGAGGATTTCGGAAAGCTTGGTGTAAATCCGTGTGAAAGCATAAAGTGCGAGTTTCATCTTTTTGATTCTGAAAACATACCGGAAGAAATGAAAAAAGAGGACGGCTCACACATGACTGGAAGCGGAATGTTCATTATGAATCCGCCGTGGCAGCTCAAGGAAAAGATGGAAGAAGCAATCCACTACCTTGAGACAGCGCTAAAAAACAAGTGATTTCCTAAAACCAGATTCTTATTCCACCGCCCAAGGGAACATGGAAAGCGAACTTACTTCCACCGAAGTTTGTATATCCAAGTTCCGCCGCCGTCTGCAAATAAATTTCCAGTTCATCGATTACAAAAACATTCAGACCGAGCACAAGCCGTGACGCAATGTAAAAGGAAATGTCACCGTCGGAATTGTAGACAGTGCCGGTGATTCCGGGCCCCAAATAAAATTTCAGCATGGAAAAAAGCTTTGGATTCGCGAGCCAATAATCCACGTCAAGGCCAATGCCGTAAAAATCTTTTGCGAAATCAAAATCAACACCGAACACAAGAGGAGTCTTTGAAGATTTGAAAGTCGCCTCCACGCTTGTGAATCCGCTCATATTTCCAAATGTATATTCCCCCTGCACGCCGACTCCTACCTTTGCAAATGCCGAAGCGACGCAGAGTGTCAAAACCAAAAACAATACAGAAAACTTTTTCATGTTTAACCTCACTTCCAATTTATCAGAAAAAGGAAGCAATGTCCATAGGTACGGAACAAACGACCTTCTTGCGTAAGATTTGCATTTTATGTAAAATGGAAATCAAAAATTAACATGGAGGGAAAAATGTACAATCTTAAACAGGCGGCATCAATCGCAATAATCGGAGGGGCAGACGGTCCCACGAGCATCTATGTGGCCAACGGCACCCTTCTTACATGTATTCTTCTGTACATCGCTGTACCTGCCATTTTGTTTGCCCTCGCCATTTTTTTCCTTGTCCGAAGCATAAAGAAAAAGCAGAAAGCAAGGACAATCATCTTTGCAATTTTAAGCGGAATATTTTTCCTGACCCCCATATTTTTAATTTTATGCCCGATCATACTTGCTCACAAAGAAGCGGTGAAGATTGAAAAAGAGTTTTATCAGAATTATCATGCGGACGAACAAAACATTGAGGTCGAAAATGCAGCTGAATCCGACGTTCAAGAAAACTTCGATTATTATTTCTCTCCGATTTCAATAAAAGATTTTTCGGAGCTCCACGGAAAATGCATTGAAACCGAATCTGGTTTTGCAGGAGTAAGCTATATATTTCACAACAAGACTGTTCCACCGGAGGACGGCATCAGCATGACAGTCGACAAATTCACTCACGGAAGCGGACTGCCTGTAATAGGAGCAGAGTATGATTTACCCTGCTCCATTGAAAATGACACGCTGACAATTTCCAGTAATGAAAAATTTTTTATCAAAGACGGAATCCTGCATTTTCTTTACGACGACAAAGAAGTAAGATTCTGTTCTAGGCAAAATGGAGATAAAGTCAAAGCGCATTATGATTCCTTTTTAGAATCTTTTTACAATCCAAAAGACTAACTCTCCTTTTTGGAAAACACCAGTCCTCCGTCCCCTGCATCCACAGTGATTGTCTGTCCGTCAGAAATATCTCCTGAAAGCAGCTTCATTGAAAGCGGATTCTCAAGATAAATCTGGATGGCTCGTTTTACAGGACGTGCACCGAATGTGGGCTCGTAACCGGAGTCCGCAATGAAGTCCAATGCCGCGTCGGTAAAATCAAGATGAATCCTGCGGTCCTCAAGCCGGGATGCGACACGCTCAAGCTGAATGTTGACGATTCCCTTGATGTGTTCCTTTGAAAGCCGGTTGAACATCACAATCTCATCAATGCGGTTCAGGAACTCAGGACGGAACGTCTTTTTCAAGAGCATGTCAATCTGAGCCTTGACTTCCTCGGTCTTTGAATTGTCGGCTGCCTCAAGAATCAAGTCGGAGCCAAGGTTGCTCGTCATAATGATGATTGTGTTCTTAAAATCAACCACGCGTCCCTGCCCGTCAGTCAAGCGACCGTCATCAAGAACCTGAAGCAGCACATTGAACACATCCGGGTGAGCCTTTTCCACCTCATCAAAGAGAATCACGGAATACGGACGGCGACGGACTGCCTCTGTGAGCTGACCACCCTCGTCATAACCGACATATCCCGGAGGCGCACCGATGAGCCTTGTAACGGAGAACTTTTCCATATACTCGCTCATGTCAATGCGGGTAAGAGATTTCTCGTCGTTGAAGAGGAAATCCGCGAGAGTCTTTGCAAGCTCAGTCTTACCGACACCTGTGGGACCAATGAACATAAAGGAACCCAAGGGTCGGTTCGGATCATTCAGCCCTGCCCTGTTTCTTCGGATTGCGTCGCTCACGGCATTTACGGCAATCTCCTGACCGATGACCCTTTTGTGAAGGACGGACTCCAGCTGGAGGTACTTCTGTTTTTCGCTGGTCATCATTTTTGTAACAGGGATTCCTGTCCACGCGCTGACCACACGGGCAATGTCTTCCTCGGTCACTTCCTTGCGCAAGAGACTCTTTCTTTCCTCGGAGATTTCCTGTCCCACGTTTGCGACGGCATTCGTGAGTTTTTTCTCAAGCTCAGGAATTACAGAATACTTAAGCTCGGCGGCCTTTTCCAGATTTCCTTCCCTCGTGTATTTTTCCTGATCGAAGCGTGCCTTTTCCAAATCTTCCTTAAGGCGGCGGTCTCCCTCAATGGCCTGCTTTTCATTCTGCCACTGAAGCTTCATCACATCACGCTTTTGGGTGATTTCGGCAAGATCCTTTTCCAGTTTTTCAAGACGCTCCTTGCTCGCCTCGTCATCCTCTTTTGAAAGGGACTGCTTTTCAATGGCCATCTGCAAAATCTTCCGCTCAAGCTGATCCAGCTCCAAGGGCTGACTCTCAATCTCCATCTTAAGACGGCTTGCGGCCTCATCCACCAGATCAATCGCTTTGTCAGGAAGGAACCGGTTGGTGATGTAACGGTTGCTCAAAGTCGCAGCCTCAACCAAAGCCTCGTCGTTGATTTTCACGCCATGATGAATTTCATATTTTTCACGGAGTCCACGGAGAATCGCAATTGTGTCTTCCACGGTAGGCTCGGCACAGAACACCTGCTGGAACCTTCGCTCAAGTGCGGCATCCTTTTCTATATACTTGCGGTATTCGTTCAGGGTTGTGGCTCCAATAACACGGAGGTCTCCCCTTGCAAGAGCCGGCTTCAAAAGATTGGACGCATCCATGCTTCCTTCCGACGCACCCGCTCCCACGATGGTATGAAGCTCATCAATGAAAAGAATAATATGTCCGTCAGATTTTGCAACCTCGGTAATTACGCCTTTAAGACGCTCCTCAAACTCACCACGGAATTTCGCGCCCGCAACGAGCTGTCCCAAATCAAGTGAAAGAAGCCTCTTGTCCTTAAGGCTGTCGGGAACATCCCCGGATGCAATGCGTCGTGCAAGTCCCTCAACAATGGCTGTCTTACCTACACCGGGTTCTCCAATCAGCACCGGATTATTTTTTGTCCTTCGGCTGATTACCTGCATGACACGGCGGATTTCCTCATCGCGTCCGATCACCGGATCAATTTTGTCCTGTCTTGCACGTGCGGTCAAATCAATGCAATATTTTTCAAGGGCACGCATTTTGCTCTCCGGGTCGTTTGAGTCAATCGTTGTATTTCCGCGGACGGATTTAAGGGCCTCCAGGATTTTTTTCTTCTCAAGTCCCATGCGACGTAAAAGTCCACCAACGGCACCCTCGGATTCAGTCATGGCAAGGAAAATATGCTCGGTGGAAAGATACATGTCCTTGAGCGCGGCCATCTCCTTTTCAGCCTTGGCAAGAACTTTCTGCGCGTCGGATGAAAGGCTCATCTGTGTCAGGCCCTTCACCTGAGGATATGAGTCCAAAAGATTTTCTATTTCCTTGAGAAGAGTTTCCGGCTGAACACCAACACGCTCTACAAGAGGCGGCACGGTACCGTCCTCCTGCTTCAAAAGCACATAAAGTAAATGCTCACAGCCAATCTCACTGTGGTCACGCTGCTGTGCGAGAGAATTTGCTTCCTGAAATGCATCCCTGGTTTTTAAAGTCATCTGATCAAAATTCATGAAACTGCCTTCCCGTATCAAAAATTTGGGCAATCGGATTTCAAGCGATCTCCGAATCCCCATGCTTTTAAAAATACGAAAAAATCATAAATTCGTCAAATTTTTTTATCCCAGAAAATTAATTCTTAGTTCGCAACTTTTCCCAGAGGTGCAATTTCCTTCTTATAAGAGACAATCATAAACGAGGACGCAATTGTGACGGCAACAATCTCCGCAATCGGGAATGCCCACCACACGTTGTCCACGCTGCCGGTAAGAGACAGGAGGAAAGCCGCGGGAAGCAGCACGATAATCTGCCTTATGAAAGATGTAATCATGCTGTAGACACCCTTGCCCAAAGCCTGAAACACCGAAAGGAAGATGATAGAAAATGCCGCGGGAATAAAATGCAGCCCGATAATTCTCAAAGCCTTCGTACCGATCGCAAGCATGGTCTCGGAAGCCTCAAAGATTGAAAGAAGCGGGCCCGGAATAATCTCAAACAGAGCCATTCCAACCATCAGGAACGCAAGGGCGATTACAAGTCCCAGCTTGATTGTGCCGGTAATGCGTTTTTTGTTCCTTGCCCCATAGTTATAGGCAACAATCGGGACCAAAGCATTGTTCATACCGAACACGGGCATGAAGATGATGCTCTGGAGCTTGAAGTACACGCCGAACACAGCAACCGCAGTATCCGTAAATGAGCCGAGGATTTTGTTCATCAGATAGGTCATCACAGAACCGACGGAAGCAAGCAGGATGGAAGGAACACCGACCCTGTAAATCTGCCCGATAACACGGATGCTCGGACGGAATTTCCTGAGTGAGAAATTGATTTCCTTGTTCTTGAAAATGTTGAAAAGGAAAGCGAGCGTGAGAGTCACAAACTGTCCGATTACAGTCGCAATGGCAGCTCCCTCAATTTTCATCTCTGGAAAACCGATGAGACCAAAAATCAGTATGGGATCCAAAATGATGTTCGTAATGGCACCTGCAAGCTGGGCGACCATGGAAAGCACGGTTTTTCCCGTTGACTGCAAAAGGCGCTCGAAGGTAAGACCTCCAAAAATACCAAAGGAAAAAATCAGGACGATTCTGGTATATTTTACGCCGTAGTCGATTATCTCAAGGTTATCGGACTGGCTCTTAAAATACGCCTCGGGAATCGTAAATCCCAAAATCATAAACGCGATTGTCGTGAGCAAAGTAAGGAAGATGCCGTTAAGCGCGGATTTATTCACTTCCTCAAAATTTTTCTGACCGAGCCTCATGGAAAGCAAAGCGTTAATACCAACTCCGGTTCCGGTCGCAAAAGCAATCATCAGGTTCTGGATGGGAAAGGCATGGGAAACGGCCGTCAGCGCATTCTCACTGATTTTAGCCACAAAATAACTGTCCACCACATTGTAAAAGGCCTGGACCATCATTGAAATCATCATTGGAACTGCCATTGAAATAAGGAGTTTTCCTACGGGCATGGTTCCCATCTTGTTTTCTTTAATATTTGTTTTATCTGATTCGTTCATACAAAGAATGTACTATAAAATAAAAATAAAGTCAAAGGGAGCCGGAAATCGAAATTTAAGATTTGACAGTTTGGAGTTTATAGAGTTCAGTACTTGAATTTAAAGCATAAATTTGATACTATAAGGAGATTTATTCTGGGATGGGGAAACTGGAGTTTAGAACAAAACAATGAAAAAAAATATATCGCTGCCGACTGCGGTGCTTGGACTTTTGTTCCTGACAGCTTTCGTCCTTACATCATGCAGCAACAGCACACAAACAGGCTTATCAAAACGAAACTCAAAGGTGATGGACGCAGGATTGGAGTCCATGCCAGAAATACTTGACGTGAAGGCTCCGGATCCCAGTTTTGAGGAAGAGCCCTTAAAAGAACTGAGCGAATTTGACCCGCTTGATTTTTTCAAGGATGCCGTTTACTGCGGAGACTCCTGCATGAGCCATTACCACTGGAGAGGAAATTCCTACGTGCATCCCGAAATCTTTGGGGAGCATAATGCGGCTGTGTGGCTTGCCAACGGAAGCTACGGAGTCCAGTATGCGAACAGGGACGTGAGCCTGCTTTCAAAGACGGAAAAGACTTATTGCCCGAAGTACAAGGGTGCAATCTGCAATCTATGGGACGCAATCCCTGCGCTGAATAAAAATCGCGTGTTCATGTTTTTCGGACTCAATGACATCGGCCCCACCGGAGTGGACAAATTCATTTCAAATTACATTGAGGTGATTGGAAAAATCAAGGAAGCTGTTCCCGACGCAAAGTTTTACATCCTGAGCATCACGCCAATCCGCGAGGACATGCAGGTTCCCGGAAAACTCTGCACCGAAAACATATTGAAGGCAAACGAGCGGCTTGTCCAGATGTGCGACGAAAACGGATGGGTATTTGTGGACGTCGCCTCAAAACTCAGAAATGCAAACGGACACATGCTTCTTAAGCTGGAAGACGGCACGCAGATTTCCGACGGAACAAATGTGCATCTTATGAAAGCAGCATACAAATTCTGGGATGAAGCCCTGGAAAAAACAGCGAGAGAAGAACTCAGAAGAGAATATTACGAGGAGTATTAAAATGAAAAAAAATATGGTCTCAAAAGTGATTGTAAGTCTTTCGGCTTTACTGGCACTTTCCGCGTGTAATGGAAAACAGACGGCCGCAACAGCCTCCACAAATGCCGCACCAACCACCGCCGTAACAACAACAGCCGCAGGAGCAAGCGCAAGCACAAAATCAAGCAGCGCAAAAACAACATCGACAAGCACATCAAGCAGCGGAGTCTCACTCAGCTCAGTGTATGACAAAATGATTTCGGACGTAAAGTTCCCCACGGAGATGCTCAAGATGGACGACGAATATCTTGAGATGCAGTTCGGATTCAACGCGGCGGATTTTGACGAATACGTTTATGCACAGGGAGAGGACACACTTCTTGCCGAGACAATCCTCCTCATCAAAGTGAAGGACTCAAAAAACGTAAACACCGTGAAGGAATCTCTTGAAAACTATCTTTCCGACCAGACAACGCTCCTTAACAGCTATGTCCCCGAGCAGGGAAAAATTGCGGAAAAGAGCGTCGTGGGCGTAAAAGGAAATTGCGTCTATCTGCTCATGTCATCCCAGGTTGCGTCACTGAAAAAAATCGCAGCCGACATGATTAAATAGCACTAGGTCGCGGGCAGGTTTTTGTAAGATGGTTTTCAGCAGTCTGTTTTTTTATTTTATATTTTTACCGCTGTTTCTGATACTCTATTATGTTGTTCCGAAACAGATAAAGAATTACATTCTGCTGATTTTCAGTCTTGTCTTCTACGCATGGGGCGAACCGATTTATGTGCTCCTCATGCTTGGAATGACCCTTTCAGATTTTCTCCTTGGCCTGCTCATGCAGCGTTTCGATTCAAGTCCCGCGAAGAGAAAAATCTGCCTGATTCTTTCTATTGTAATAGACCTTTCCTGCCTCGCATTTTTCAAGTACGCGACATTTTTGGTGGGAAGCTTCAACTCGCTTTTTAAGCTCAGCATACCGTTCAAGGAAATCGCGCTGCCCATCGGAATCAGTTTCTTTACTTTCCAGACCATGAGCTACACGATTGACCTTTACCGCCGCGAAATCAGCGTGGAAAAAAATTACGCCGAATATCTCATGTACGTGTCCATGTTTCCCCAGCTGATTGCAGGTCCCATCGTCCGTTACAAAACCGTAAAGGCCGAGCTGCATGAGCGTGCAATTTCGAAATCAGATGTGGCAGAAGGATTTCTCCGCTTCATTTTCGGACTCCTGAAAAAAGTTTTGCTCGCGAACAGAGTCGGTCCTGTATTTGACGCAGCACTTGCGACACAGAATCCCACGATGGTTTTCGCATGGCTCGGAGCGGTCGCATTTACCTTGCAGCTCTATCTTGATTTTTCTGCCTACAGCGACATGGCGATCGGTCTTGGAAAAATGCTCGGATTCAAGTTCGGTGAAAATTTCAACTATCCTCTCATCTCAAATTCGGTTACGGACTTTTGGAGAAGATGGCACATTTCACTTTCCACTTGGTTCCGCGATTATGTCTACATTCCCCTTGGCGGCAACAGATGTAAAATCCCACGGCAAATTTTTAATCTTACGGTCGTGTGGTTTTTGACGGGACTCTGGCACGGAGCCTCATGGAATTATGTAATCTGGGGCGTGTACTACGGAATCCTTTTGTGCCTTGAAAAATTCGTTTACGGAAAAGCATTGGAAAAGGCACCGAAGTTTTTGCGCCACATTTATCTCTGCATAATCGTTGTCGTTGGATTCACGGTTTTTGCCATAGAGGATTTTTCAAAGCTGCTTCCCTACCTCGCTTCCCTGTTTACGGCGAAAGGAGGATTCGTGGGAAAGGATATTCTGTTCTATCTTCAGAACTACGGCTTTGTCCTTGTCGTTTCCATTCTTGTAAGCACACCGATTTTTCCATTCCTCAAGAAAAAGATTTCGAGTTTCGGACAGGCTGCAAAAAAAGTGTCTTATGCCATTTCCGCAGTCATCCTTCTGATTCTGTTTGTGGTTGCCATTTCCTACATGGTTTCTGACACTTACAATCCCTTCCTTTATTTCAGATTTTAGGAGGACTCATGAGCGGACTGATAAAAAAATCTACAATCATAACAATCGCAATTTTGAGTCTTGCGCTTTCACTTTTGACCGTGTTCTGGCCAAAGAAAAATTATTCGGAAAATGAGAACCGCTATCTGGAGGAATTTCCGAAGCTGAGTTTTGACTTAATCAAAGACGCTTCCTTTATGAAGGACTGTGAGAGCTACGTGTCCGACCATTTTATCCTGCGTGATTTTTTTATGACGGTAAAGACAGTCTACGAGCGGATGACAGGAAGAAATCAGGTCAACAAAATCTACATGTGCAGGGACGGATATTACATTGAGGAATACAACGGACTGAGAAACACAGCGAAGATTGAGGGTGCCATAAAGCGTCTTTCGGAAAAATCCACCGGGGCAAACATCCGTGTCATGCTTGTACCGACCGCCGTGACAATATGCGACAGCAAACTTCCCGCCACAGCCAAAAACGCGGATCAGCTTGCGGACATCAAGCGCATTGAAAATGACCTCAGCGGAATCAGAGCGGAATTTGTTGACGTTAGCGATGCCCTTAGGAATGCAAGGAGCGAGCAGATTTTTTACAAGCTTGACCATCACTGGACCACGCTCGGAGCGTACACGGCCTACAGGGAGCTTGCGAAAAGTTTTGGATTTGAGCCGATTGAAAGAAATCAGTTTGAGGAAAAAATTGTGAGCACGGATTTTAAGGGAAGCTTTTATTCGAAAGTGAACGACCTGCTTGCAAAGCCGGATTCCATAGTTGAGTTCAAGAGCCAGAGACTTTCGCTCAACGTAAAATATCCGGACAGAAAACTTGAGACGGACAAACTTACCGCCGACGAATATCTTGAAAAAAAAGACAAATACTCATATTTTTTGAACAACCAGAATTCCTTTGTGGAAGTACATAATGAAAATGCGCAAAGCCCACGCACACTCGCCGTCGTAAAGGACAGCTATGCCAACTGCATGATTTCATTTCTTGCCGAGCATTTTTCCACAATCTATGTTTTTGACACAAGGTTTTACAGAAACAAAGTGACGGACTTCATCAATGAGAATAATGTGAGCGACGTTCTTTTCCTATATAACATGCACACGATTGACACCGACACAGGAATCAACACAATTAATTGAAAATGGAAAATTGATAACGGAGAAATAATCTCCCTGAGTTTTCCATTCTCCACTTTCATCAGGGGAACATTACCTCAAGCCACTTGCGCTGGTCATCCTGAGTCGCGTCTATCTTTCCCCAGGTCTGTCCCTTCGCCGTGGTCTCTCCCATGAGATATTTCTTTCCGTCGTAGGTAAAGGAATGTCCCGGATGGTCGCTCGTAAAGGCCGGCATGGCATGACTCAACTCCGCACTCACAAGCATGATCGCATCCTGATTCCATGAAGTGAGGAATATTGCAATGAGCATGGAGCGGCTGTCGCAGTCATTTCCCTCACCGAGCAGAACTGCGGGAAGAGATGTGAAATCGCTCGTGGAACTCTCTCGCTCGTATTTGAATTCCTGGGTCCAGCTAAGGATTTTTTGCGCAAGGTCAGTCTCATCAGCGGCGGAAGGTGCAAGCTCGTTGTACACGTCAAAAGCAACCCTCCAGAGACGGTTGTAGGAATCCTTGAAAATCATGCGGTAATATCTCTGCCATGCCTTTTTCCAGTTCGCGTTGGTCATGTAGAGCTTCAAAATGTCGTACTCACGTGCAATCAGATAATCCGCGGCCTCCCTGTCATTTTCAGCAAGGCTCGTCGCAATCTTTTTTCCGTCAATCTCCAGGTTCACGTCCACCCTATTCTCTGTTTTCGGGAAAAGATAGCGCGTGATGGGTCCTGTCTCAAAATAGCATCCCTCGTCGATTATCAGGCTGTCAAGGAAACTCAGGATATATGTCTCGGAAAGCTGGAACTGATTCACACCTGCCCACGCAAGCATTACGACCGTGCCCTTGCCCTCGGGAAGTGATGCCGAAAGTCCGTAGCCCATGATTCTCTGCCGGTTGAGCGTCGTGTTGAATGATGATATTGCCGAAGTCTGATTTCTCCACTCAAATTCCTCGGTCTCGTTTTCAGCCTTCAGAGCCTTTAAGGAAGAATCCAGGGCATCTTTCGGGGAAGCATAGCGCGACGTGGGATAAATCTTGATTATGCATGTGACCGGGAGCACTGTGCTTTTTAACTCGTAGGAAGAGCCGTCATTGCTTGATTCCATGAGCTGAAATCCCACGGGGAAATCTATGGCCATGTCTCCGTAGCCCGAAAATCCGAGACGCTGTGAAAAAGCCGGAATTGAGCACAGAATCAATAAAAACGAGAAAAATACAGTTCTAACACATCTTGTCATTTTTTGCCGCCTTTATTATTATATCGGTTAATGACACCATTTTCCATAATTTTTGAAAACGATGAACTCCTCTTAATAAACAAACCTGCGGGCGTTTCGGTACAGGGTGGAGCAAATATTTTTCACCCCTTGGATGAGGAACTTTCAGCCCAGCTCGGATATAAAATCCATCTGGTGCACAGGCTTGACAGGGAGACTTCCGGCATTCTGGTTGTGGCAAAGGATTCCGCATCCGCCGCAAAATGGACGAAACTTTTCTCTCAAAGGGAAGTAAAAAAGGAATATGTGGCTTTTTGCACAGGGATTCCCTCCCCCGACGGAAAAAAGACCAAAATGGAGGGCACCTTAATGGGAACGGTCGAGGCACACGGCAGGACACAGACCGCGGAGCTGCATTACAAGGTGGAGTCAGTCGCGGAGATTGATTTACCAAGCGACGGTAAAACTGAGGATCGCACACCCGGCACAGATAAAATCACGCTCAGCAAAATCCGCATAAGACTCGGAACCGGAAGGATGCACCAAATCCGCATACAGATGGCAAAGGCACTCTCCCCGCTCGCTGGTGATGACAAGCACGGTGACTTCAAGGCAAACAAGCGTCTCAGAAAAATCGGGATTAAAAAGCTGTGTCTCGCCGCCGTCAGACTCACCCTGCCCCTGGACGGAACAGAGCGCACATTTGAGATTCCGCTGCCGGACCACATGGAAAAGATTGAGAGAGAATATAAGTCTTTTGGAGCTACCGCCAGCAAATGAATCTTGACAATTGGAGCAACCTGGATTAAGATAAAATTAAGAAAAAAAAGATGCAGGAAAACATTTTTACTGCAGAAGTAGGAACTTAAAATGATTTTACCATGTTTTAAATTATTAGCAGAACCTGTTGATGAGAATGCACGAACAATGAAGCCTTTCCAATGGGCTGCTTCTGAGGTTGGAAAACGAAGTAAAATAGGTGGCATTCCGTTTGGGATTAAAGAAGAAGATTATCCAGTATGTCCTTGCTGCAAAAAAAGAATGACTTTCTATGGCCAATTAGATAGTCTAAATGATGATTATATCATAGCGGACTGCGGATTAATTGCAACATTTATCTGTTTTGACTGTAATGAAGTTAAGGCAGAAATTGGTTACATGCTGATGAAGAAGAAAGCACATGAGCATTGAATATGGGAATAAATGGAATGTTGAATCACACTTTTTTACTTTTGACACGACAAAATTTTGAAAGTTTGGTAGAAAATTATAGGAAGGCAAATTTTTATTATGAGCCAGAAGTTTTTAAAAAGATTTCTATATCTGATGATACAATTTTATCTACTGTTAAACTGCTTAAAAATATAAAAACAAGAAATTATAAGGATGAGCAAGATTGTAGAGGCCTTGAATATTATGGTATAACAATTATTTATCCTGAGAACTTAACTGAGTTTAAAAAGGTTTTTACATATGTAAATGAAAACATAAAAGAGTATTCAACCTTTTGTCGAAGAAAAAGAATTAAAAAAGAAGTGGAACTATTTACCCTTTTTTTGCAAGAAGGCATAGAAAATAAATTATATATGGTTCATAATGGCATATAGGAAATTTAAAGGAAAAACACGGACGATGTGGAAAGCCCCTGAACCCTGTCATAAATTCTGTGTAAATGACAGGGGCATTTTTTTCTTTAGGGTTCTCCCAGCTTCTCCATGATTTTTTCCACAAGGGTCGTCCAGACCGCAAAAGCATGTTTTTCACTTCTCACCTCTGACAATGATTCCGCCACCAGCAATCACGCCGTCCCTGTAGAAAACTACGGACTGTCCCGGAGCCACCGCGCGCTGATGTTCGGCAAATGTGACTCTCACGGCATCCCCGGACAAGGACTCGTCATCCGAATAATATGGCTCGACCAAAGCTTCCACGGGGCGGGATGCAAGACGGATTTTTACCATCGCCTTGAACGCGCACTTGGGATTAAATCCTGCGGGCCAAACAAGGTCGTCGGCAATCAGGGACGAGCAGAAAAGATCCGAATCATGACCGAGCACAATCAGATTTTTTTTCACATCGATTGAAGCAACGTAAAGAGGCTCCTTCGCGCTCACACCCAATCCGCGTCTCTGCCCCACCGTATAATGCTCAATTCCCTTGTGCCGTCCCAGAACATGACCGTCCATGTCTATGAAATCACCCGGAACAGAAGGCTTGTCGGAAAAAATGATTTCCAGAAGCTCCCCCGGAATAAAATCCTGACTTTCCTCCCTGTTCGCGGCCTCAAGATTTCTTTCCCTCGCCATTTGGAAGACTTCCTTTTTTGTGTAGCCGAAAAGCGGGAAACGCACCTTCTCAAGAATTTCGGACGGAATGCGGTAAAGAAAATACGCCTGATCCTTGGTCACGTCCATCGCACACGCAATCTGCGCCGGATATGATTTCTCACCCTCAAAGTCTGTTACGCCAAAAGACTCCTGCACCGATTGGGTCCCGCGCACCACCTTCGCATAGTGTCCCGTACAAAAATAATCGTACTCAATCCCGAGCTTTTTTATCCCGGCAAGCAAGGCCCCGAATTTAATGAAGCGGTTGCACCTGATGCACGGATTCGGCGTCCTACCCGCCCTGTACTCAGCCTTAAAATATTCCAGCACCTCGCGCTTGTAATCCTCGCGGACATCAATCTCATAATATGGGATTCCCTGGGACTCACAAAATTCTCGGCACTCGGCAATCTGCTCCGCCTCACCCGGACTGTAGCAGCTCTCATGTGCGAAAGCGGACTCAGGCAGATCGGCAATGTCATTGTTCCAAAGAGCCATGGTAACGCCCGTAACAACGCATCCGCGCTCCTTCATCAGCATAAGTGTCATTGTGGAATCCACACCCCCGGACATTCCGACCACCACACGGTCTCCGGCCTTGGGCATCTCAAGTTCATTATAAGTCATACGCATACTCTAGCACAAAAGAAATAATCTATCAATATGGTAGAGAATTATGGAGGATCTCCTAACCCTTGTACAACAAAGCAAAACGTGATACAATAGAAGAAATCAGGAACTCCACCGTAAGCGCGGTCCGATCCTGAAAAGTGAGGTTAAAATGAATTTTGTTGAGGAAATGAAAAACAAGGCAAGGGAATATCAGAACTCCCTCGTGCTTCCCGAAGGAACTGAAGAGCGCACTGTGGTAGCGGCCGCAAAAATCGTGGCAGAAAAACTTGCAAAGAAAGTTACGCTGCTCGGTAAAAAAGAGGACGTGGAAAAAGTCGCATCTTCAAAGGGTGTTTCACTTGAGGGAATCGACATAATCAACCCGGAGGCTTCCGAGTGGCTCGATGATTTCGGAAAGGAATACTATGAGCTCCGCAAGGACAAAATCAACAAGAAGACTGGTCAGCCGGAAGTGACTCCCGAATCAGCAAGGGAATATATCCTCAAGGATCCTCTGAGCTTCGGTGCAATGATGGTACGCCTCGGAAAAGCAGATGCGATGGTCTCTGGTGCCCTCTCCGCAACAGCGGATCTTCTTCGCGCGGGACTCAAAATCATCAAGACGGCTCCCGGAACAAGCACAGCTTCATCATGTTTCGTCATGGACACTCACGACAAGAAATGGGGAAAAGACGGATATCTTATTTTCGCAGATTGCGCCGTAAACCCGACACCGACATCAGAGCAGCTTGCGGACATCGCCATGGACTCAGCAAAATCTTGCCGTGATCTCCTTGGTGCGGAACCGGCAGTCGCGATGCTCTCATTCTCATCAAAAGGAAGCGGCGGAAAACTCCCCGATGTTCTTAAGGTTCAGGAAGCCGTGAAGATTGTAAAAGAAAAAGCTCCTGACCTCCTCCTTGACGGTGAGTTGCAGGCGGACGCATCTCTCATCCCGGAAGTGACGGCGAAAAAAGCTCCCGGTTCTCCAATCACCGGAAAAGTCAACACACTGATTTTCCCAAGCCTCGAAGCAGGAAACATCGGTTACAAGCTCGTCCAGAGATTTGCCGGCGCCGACGCTTATGGACCAATTCTCCAGGGATTCGCAAAGCCAATCAGCGACCTGAGTCGCGGATGCACAAGCGATGAGATTGTCGTAACATCAGCAATCACACTCGTGCAGGCAGGACCCAACAAAAACTAAAGAAGGACAAAGACGGAGGACTTAAAGATATTTCATGCTGACAAACACTCTTTACAAAAAAGCAAAGACTGGGGGACATTTATGGAGGCATTTGTCTCTATGTGCCGCAGCAGGGATTATTCTTTTTCTCCTCGTCTCTTGTAAAACAACCGAAGTGGTGGAGCCGGATCCGATCAGATTCTATCCTCCGCCACCGACACAAGAAGAGCTTGAATACAAAGCGACGCATTTTAACGACGGAACAAAAATCGTAACAAAAGAAACCGCATTCGACGACAGCGACTCTCTGCTTATGACTTTTGCGGGTGACATCATGGCTCACACGCCCAACTGGTCAAAGGGACGCTTCGATGAAATCTATGCCGCAATCAAACCATATCTAATAGAAAGCGATTTTGTATTTGCAAATTTGGAGACACCGGTTGCTGATTCCATAGAGTATGCGACCTACCCCGCTTTCAACGTCCATCACGAATATGCGGAGGCTGCAATCAGCGCCGGATTCAATGTTTTCAGTCTGACTAACAATCACACGAACGACCGTGGCTTAAAAGGAATCAACGAGACAAGAGAGTGGTTCAAGAAAAAAGTTTCCGAAACCGCAGGATCAGATCGGCCCGTTTACGCGTGCGGATTAAAAGAAAAATCCAACGACCCGCTCACATATCAGATACTTGAAAAAAACGGATGGACAATCCTTTACGTCGCAATCACCGAAATCCTGAACAATCCCTCGAACTCGCCCTATATTGATTATGTGGAGCCGTACAAAAAACAAAGGGAGCAGTTCATCAGCACTCTGAAAAAAATGAAGGAAGAGCATCCTGCGGATTTATTCATCCTCAGCATCCACTGTGCGGAACCGGAGTACATTCTTACCGTGCAGAAAACTCAAAAGGAATTTTATTTCCAGCTTCTTGACGCCGGAGTTGATGTCGTGTGGGTCAATCATCCGCATGTACCGAAATATTGGGAACTCGTACCAGATACCGAGAACACGGCACGCAAGATGATTTTTTACTCAATGGGAAACACAATCAGCGCGCAGAGGACAAAACCGAACTGGTCAAAACCATCCGACGGACACGAGTACACTGGCGAGGGCAACATGATTCAGGTCCGCTTCACAAAAGATGAGGACGGAGTAAAAGTCTCGTGGATAAATCCCATGACTCTCACAACATATATTGAAAGCGACAGAATGTACGTCATAAAACTACTTGACGATGATTTCATACAAAGCCTTTATAGCGAGGGCGTAAAAAACTGGCCAAAATATTTGACCGAACGAAAAAAACTCATGGAGCAAATTACAGGAACAGTCACATGGCAATAGATTACAAGAGCCTGCCCGTTTATGAGCAGAAAGACAGAATACTTGAAGCATTGGAGCACAATCAGGTCATCGTAGTGCAAAGTCCGACGGGAAGCGGAAAGACAACGCAGCTCCCGGTAATCCTGCATGAGGCGGGATATTCAAACAACGGAATCATCGCCGTCACACAGCCACGTCGCATTGCGGCACTCAGCGTCTCGGAATTCATCTCAAAGCAGCTCAAGACAAAATATCCCGGACTTGTCGGTTACAAATTCCGCTTTGAGGACAAAACCGACGCGACGACAAAAATAAAAATAATGACCGACGGAATTCTTTTGCAGGAGATGAAACTTGATCCGTGGATGAGCAAGTATTCCGTAATCATGGTGGACGAGGCACACGAGCGCAGCCTGAACATTGATTTTGTCCTCGGTCTTTTAAAGCGAATCCTTGAAGTGCGGAAAGATTTCAAAGTGATTGTCTCATCCGCAACAATGAACGCGGAGGCATTCAGCGAGTACTTTGACGGCTGCCCCATCGTCACGATTGACACTCAGGTTTTCCCGGTCACGATGATTTACGATCCGCCGGCAGTTGAGGCAAGCACGGCAAGCGAGAACGCATCAGAGGCACTAATCTCGAAAATCGCGGACATAATTGAGCGTGTACTTTTGAACCATGAGAGCGGCGACATACTTGTTTTCCTTCCCGGTGAAAAAATCATCAAGGACGCAATGCAGTATCTTTTGAACACAAAGTTCCACAACAAAATCCACATCATTCCGCTGTACGGCCGGCTTCCGAAAGAGGAGCAGGAAAAAGTTTTCTCAAACCCACCGTTCGGTAAAAAGAAAGTCGTACTCAGCACGAACATCGCGGAAACATCGGTGACAATCAACGGAATCACGACGGTAATTGACTCGGGACTCGCAAAATTAAATTTCTACAGTCCGCGCACATTCACATCCAGCCTGATTGAGACACCGGTAAGCAAAGCGTCATGCAGCCAGAGACGAGGTAGAGCCGGAAGAACCTGCCCCGGTACCTGCTACAGACTTTATCCGCGAACCGAATTTGAGACACGTCCGAATTACACCACCGAGGAAATCTACCGCACGGATTTGAGCGAGGTCGTCCTCAGGATGTCGGAGCTCGGCATAACTGATTTTGAAAGATTCAATTTCATCTCACCGCCCGGACGCGAAGGACTCATCGGTGCCGTCAACACACTGAACATGCTCAAGGCACTGGAAAGCGACGGAACTCTCAGCAAGATCGGAAAACTCATGGTGGAATTTCCTCTTGAGCCGAGGGTGTCCAGAATCATCGTGGAAAGCATACTGCACTATCCCGACGTACTTGAGGAAGTTTTAATCGCCGCATCATTCCTTAGCGCACAGTCACCTTTCGTACTTCCCGTGGGAGAGGAGATGGACGCAAGACAGGCGCACCACGCATTCCGCGACATACAGGGAGATTTTGTCTCATACATCAATCTTTTCCGCACCTACTCGGGAATGGCAAACAAGGAGAAATTCTGCAAGCGAAGTTACCTTGACGAAAAAGTCATGGCGGAGATTGAGAACATAAAGGAACAGCTTGAGGACATAGTTTCAAAGCGTCTCCAGATGCCCATCACAAGCGGAGGAAACGTGGACGACTATCTGTGCTGCATCGCATCCGGAATGATTCAATTCGTGTGCATACGCGAAGGACGTGAGAGCTACAGGAGCCTTACCGCCGACCACATTACAATCCATCCGGGCTCATCCATGTTCAGGACAAATCCGCTCTACATAGTGGCAGGTGAAATCGTAAAGACAAGCCGCACGTTCGCAATGAGCGTCTCACCTTTGACCAAGGCACTCCTCGCAAAAATTGACCCGGGACTTGAAAAGCATCTTTCGGATCTCCGCGGTTCCAAGGGCGAAAACGATCGTGCAGCCAAAAATAAAAATGCGCGTGAGACCGAGGATCAGAAATCAGCAGGGAAATCAGGCAAAAAATCCAAGAAGGAAAGCAAGGCCGAGGCAAAAAAGCAGGATGAGAACACCGTGGAATTCGGCGGTGAAATCTTTGAGCTTACAAAAATCAAGGGCAAGAAAACTGTTCTTCTTCCCTGGGAAAAATTCAAGCCGGCTCTTGGACAAGAAAAAAACGAGGGACTTCTTTCCACCATCGGAGGAATGCGCGGCTCAATCAAAATGCAGAAGGGATTTACCCTGCTCAATTATGAAAAGATGGATCTCATAATGAAGGTTGCCCGCACGTTGAATCTTGAGCCTTTAGATGAAAAGCAGTGGCAGAGAAAACTCAACCTGAACATTGCCGATCCTGAAAACGGAAGCGCAAACTTGAACATGCTAGCGGATTCAGTTCCCTGCATCATGCGTGTGACGACCGCAAAAGCCCAGTCCAAGGAGCTCGGATTCATCTGTCTCTTTACCGACGGAAACGGCACCTACTGGTTCAAAGTGTCCCGTGGATTTTCCACCGCCTTGAACGAAAGTCTCTCGTCCCTTGAAAAACTCGTGGATGACGCCGAGAACATGGGACTTGACATTGCAAGGAAGGAAAAAATCAACATGGTGTACCGCCTCCTGAACGGGCTGTACGAGTGATTCATTTTTAAACAAAAAAACGCTGATTGCACCTCCACAACCAGCGTTAATATAAAATCGGAACATCCTTATTTTCCGATTCCTTTCAGAATCTTTTTGGCCTTCACTGCATTTACGTTGGAGGCCTTTTTCTTTTTACCGTCGCTTTCATCATCGGGAGCGAGTGCGGCTAAATCCTCAACGGCCTGTTTTGCACTTGAGTAGCGACCTTTAGCATAGATGTCAAGTCCGGTTCCCTGTGTCGCAACATCCTTGCTCTTGATGTATTCCAAACAGATGTCCGCAAACTCGGGCTTACCATACTTTGCGAATTCCTTGCCGAGCGCATAACGGAGACTCTTCTGCTTGTCGCTTTTCAATGTCTCACGTGCAAGCTCAATTATTTCCTGTGTGCCGGCGTTTCCATTCTCAAGCAATGCGGCCGCAACTTTTGCCTTGGCTCCATCCCCGGATTTTTTATCCTTGATTACGCCCACCAGATACTCGTTTCCGTCAGCCGTATTCAGTTTTGCAAGCACCTTGTAGCACTTTTCCTTGACCACATTCTCTTCCTTATGCTTGCAATGGTAAATCAGATCCTTGGACGCGGAAGTGATGTTTTGTGTCTCCACCGCATTGATTGCCTCAAGACGCACGCGGTAGTTATCATCCTTGAGGGCCTGCTTGAACACTTCCTGCACGGAGGAATCAGAGTAATGTGAAAGACCGCGGATTACGGACTCACGCACTTTCGGCTCATCGGCTTCGTAAAGCTCAATCAAAATGTCCTTTGACTCGGGGACTTCCATCGCACCAATGGCTTCTGCTGCATAGGCACGCACATACATATCCTCGTTTTTGTCCTGAGCAATTTCGGAAAGCTGCTCCCATGTCTCCACGGCATTGAGTTTTCCAAGCACACGCATCAGGGACTGTTTTTGCGCAAGGGTCAAATCCTCATCCAGATAGCCGGTCAGATACACAGCCTCCTCCACACCGCCAATGTCGCCCATGCACTCAAGAGCCGCGTTGAAATATCCCAGATCATCCTTTTCCAAAAGCTCTACCACAGCCGGAATCGCATCCGAACTTTTTACGGCAGACACATAAGCAAAACAAGCGTTGACCGTGGCGGTTCTCTCATCGAAGGGATCATTCAGAACACCGACGGCAAAATCCTCCAGACAGGGATCCTTGAGCTTTGCAAAATACGCAAGCAGCTTCTCGCGGACCTTGGGGCTCTTTGTCTCCTGGAAAAGGTCATAAGCCTCCTCCTTGAATCGGTAATCCTCGGCGGAAGTAAGCTCGTCAAGAAGATCGCAGATTTCATCGGTCAGTCCGTAGCTCAAAACGTCGCGGGTCTCTTCCTCGTACTCTTCCCCGGCCTTCTCCAGATTTTTCTCGTTGGAAGAAGATATTTGCTCCTGAGTGGCAGCCTGGGGTCTCTTTGCATTCGGCCAGATTTTATCCTTTTTGACGTATTCCGCCCTTACATCAGTCTCATTTTCGGACACTACCGGCGTGTCTGCGGCAGTTTCTGTGGACGTTTCTACGGAAATTTCAGTGCCATCAGTCTCTAAATCAGCCTGCGCAAACAGTGAAAATCCTAAAAAAAGGAGCGCACAAGCAGCAATCGTTCTCTTCATTTGACCACCTCTCAACAGGTTTATTCTATTGATTAAACATCGTTTGAATGAAATTGTTTCAACCATTCTTCTTTAAAAATCGGAAAATTTCCCTCTTTTATTGACTTTCTGGCGTCTTTTATGAGCTGATTCAGGAAATACAGGTTGTGATAGCTCGCAAGCATGGAGGAAAGAATCTCCTGCTCCCTGAAAATATGCCTCAGATAGGCCCTTGAGTAGTTGCGGCAGACTTTGCATGTACATGAGCTGTCCACCGGGCTAAAATCCCTTTCAAAACGCTTCTGTTTGATTGAAAGCATTCCGTGGTGGGTAAAATAAAGTCCGTGCCGGGCGACTCTGGTAGGCTGAACGCAGTCAAACATGTCCACACCGCAGGAGATTGCCTCTAGGATGTATTCCGGGGTACCGATTCCCATCACGTAGCAGGGCTTGGTTCGGTCCACAAATTGAACCGTGTGACGGAGCATTTTGGTGAACATCTCTGGAGGCTCACCCACGCTGAGTCCACCGATTGCGAATCCGGGTGTGTCAAGGGAAGAGACGAATTCCGCGCTGATCTTTCTTAAATCCTCAAAGAAATTTCCCTGAATGATTGGAAACAGAATGCCCTTATATCCTTCCTCCCGCTGTTTTTTCCACTCGCTGATTGCACGGTTCGTCCAGTCAGTCGTAATCCTGAGCGCATTTTCCGCATCCTTTCTTTCCACGCCGAAGCCTGTACAGACATCGAGCTGCATCTGTATGTCGCTGTTGAGCTTCACCTGGGTCTGAACCACGTTCTCCGGGGTAAAAAAATGCTTGGAGCCGTCTATGTCGCTTCTGAAAGTCACACCGTCGTCCTTGATTTTTCTGAGCGACGAAAGGGAAAAAACCTGGAATCCGCCGGAATCAGTAAGGAAATTTTTCTTCCATCCGGTAAATCCGTGGAGTCCACCGCCCTCCTGCACAATGTCCGCGCCCGGTCTCAGATACATGTGGTAAGTGTTCGCGAGGATGATTTCAAATCCCATTTCGTCAAGCTCATCCTTGGACACAGCCTTTACGGTTCCCTTGGTTCCGACCGGCATGAAAACGGGAGTCTGCACGTCGCCATGAGGAAGATGCATCACGCCGCACCTTGCATGAGATTCATTGTCCCTCGCCGTAATGTCAAAAAAATTTTCTATCAAACTTCCCATCTTTGAATCTCCTTGATTAAAATTATCATGTCCTTGCGAAACGAAGCAGAACGATGCTCACGACAATAAAAAAGAATACAGGAAACCACGCGCCGAACAATGGAGGAATCACCTCGAACTTTGCCATGAGCATGGTTATCATCTGCATCACGTAAAAAAGAACGACGGCCCCGATGCTCAGCGCAAGACTCACCAAAAGCACGTTCTTCCTTGTCTTTCCGCTCAAGCCCACCGCAAGAAACACGACGATGAAAACAACGAATGGAAACGCATATTTTTTATAGTAAACGGATTTTACCTCCGCCGTTGGAAGTCCTGACCGCTCAAGATGCTCAATGTAAGCCCGTGTGTCCTTCGTGTTCATTTCCTCCGCCGAAAGATTTGAATTCTGGAATGTCTCGGGAGGCTCGGTCAAGAGAGCAAGTTTTTCAGGAGTAACATCACAGTTTTCCATGAATCCGTCTTTTATAGTGAACATGCGTGCCTTTGAAAAAGTCCATGAACCGTTGTTCCAAAGCGCACTGTCGGCATAAATCAGGCTTTCAAAGCGTTTTTCGGAATCGCGGAAAAGGACGTAGACAGTGTAAAGCCGCTTCGTCTCATCGTCATAATAATCGGCATAGTAAATCATCTTTCCTTGATCGGACATTACGACGATGTTTTCTCTGTTCAGAGACTGAGTTTTTTGCAGGGCAGCATTTTGCAAATCAACTTTTTTCGCATAGGTCTCCGCAACAACATTGTCCTCGAAAAAAAAGAGACCGAAACTCATTGCCACTCCGACGAAAAGCAGCGGTATGGTAAAACGCAGCAATGAAACTCCCGACGCAAAAATTGCAAGCAGCTCATTTTTCGCATAAAGGTCGCTGAGCATATAGGCTGTGGAAAAAAGCATGGCGATCGGAACCGCATACCACACGGTCTTAGGCACATAATAATAGAGGATTGTAAAAACAACGGAAACCTGAACCCCATGTGAAATATAATTCCAAAGGTTCATAAGAAGATCCGTAAGGCAGAGAATAAGGACGAAGAAAAAAAGCGAGCCGAGAAAAATACCGAAAAATTTTTTTAGCATGTATGAAATCAGTTTCATTTTCTACGCAACCTCAGGTAAAGAAATCCGCCCAAAATGCCAATGAAAATATTCGGACCCCACATCATCCAAAATCCGTCGTAACCGCCTCGAAGTCCGAAAAGCTGACCAAGGATAGTCGCCGCCCAATACATCACCGAAATGATGATTCCAAAAATGAGTCCTAAAGTCTGTCCGTCCTTGCGGCCAAAAACAAGTGCCAGCGGAAATGCAAGAATGGCAAAAAAGATTGAGCCGAATGGAATGGAAAATTTTTTATGATATTCAAGCTCGTATATATTCATCTGCTTTTTTGTAAGCTCATTTTCCTTTCTGAGTTTTTGAATGGACTTGTACAAATCGTAGGATGTCATCTCGCGAGGAGAGACAATCTGGGAATTCGTGTTGATAAGTGACTCGAACATATTGAGCTTCATTGAGTCCGCATGAACCACGTCATAATTCGTCTTTTCGTTTTTGCTGATAAGAAACACAAGGGTGTCGTCCATGTTCAGTTCCATGAGCACGCCCTCAGCCTCGGATTTTTCCACGTTGCTTTTTCCAGCCACGATGATTCGCATCTCATTGCTTGATTTGTCCAAAATCACAAGATCATCAACTTCCGTGTCCTTCGCATTTCCGATCACGAGGGATGTGCCCTTCATCTTTTTGATTGAATTCGACTCTATCTGCACGGCGGGATTTGACTGAACAATCTTCGTTCTCATCCTGTTGTAATTCAGCGTACCAAGCGGAAGAAAATAGTCGTTCATAACAAAACTGAAGATTGAAATCAAGATGCCCATTATGAGCACAGGAATCAAAATCAGGGAGTAACGTTGTCCGCTCGCTCGTAAAATCAGGATTTCATTGTCCGTCACCATGCGACCAAGGCACATAAGGAAACCGACCAAGGTTGCGAAAGGAGCCGACTGTGCGATGATTGCCGGGAGACAGTATGCAATCAGTTTGAGTACGGATGGAAGAGGCACGCGCTGACGGAGGATTGTTTCCGCGAGCAAAAGAATTTGATTCACGAAAAAGACCACGAAGAAAAAAAGAAAGCATACAAAAAAATAAAGGAAGAGCTCTTTCGCAATGTACTTCACAAGGATGTTGGAGCGGATTGAATCTGCCGGCCCGCTTTTTCCCCTGAGATGTTTTTTTCTAAAAGCTTCCTTTTCTTCCATTCTTTGCTCCCGACCTAAGCTTTGACTCCGGTACTTCCGAATCCGCCGCTGCCACGCTCGGTATTTGAAATGGAGTCGGACGCAACAAAATTGCCGAGGGTAACTGGAGCGACGACAATCTGCGCAATCCTGTCACCGCTGGAGATTTCGAAATCAGCGTCACCAAAATTCGCAAGCAGGACTTTCAACTCACCGCGGTAATCGCTGTCAATTGTTCCGGGTGTGTTCAGCACGGTGACTCCATTTTTAAAGGCGAGACCGCTTCTGGGACGCACCTGAATTTCGTATCCCTCTGGAATTTCGAAAAAGAGGCCAGTCGGGATGAGCTTTCTTTCGCCGTGATGCAAAACTTCCTTTGACGGTAAAAACGCGCAGACATCCGCGCCCGCAGCTCCAGCACTTTTATACTCCGGTAAGATCGCACCTTCCGAAACAATTGTCTTTATCCTGATATCATTCATAAAAAACTCCTGCATAATTTTTTCTGTCCTGCAGAAAGCGACCTGCCGTAAACAAAAACCGACCGCATCGAATCATCTATGATTTTTTCCGCAAGACTTTCAACATCTTCCATGCTCACTGAACGCACGGAATTTATCACATCATCTTTTCCGACAAGGGGAAGTCCCATGAATGAGCAGCGCTGCAATCTTTTCATCACATACTCAACGTCATCGCTTCCCATGATTTCCTCGCCGCAAATGTGTTCTTTGGCCGCCTCAAGTTCCTGCACATTGATTTTTTCACTCACGAGTTTTTTCATCTCAAGCGAAATCAGGCGCAGAACCTCGCACACATCATTTTGATCGCATGTGGCAAAGGCACCCCAGAATCCGGCATCGTCATAGCACGTGAAATAGCTGCACACCGAATAGCAGAGACCGCATTTTTCGCGAAGGGACTCAAACAAGCGGCTGCTCATCGTGTCACCGACAAGCGCATTTAGGACGGTAAGGGAATAAAATGATTTTTCATCGAGCGGCATTTCAAGCGGATAAAGGAGCGAAACCTGCACCTGCTTCATCGCGGCTTTTTTGAAAAAGAGACCCGGGTTCCATTTTGCGTCAGATGTCTGCCTCAGTTGCACCACGGGATTTCTTTCCGGCAAAAGTTCAAGCGCACGAATCAAAATGGACTCATCGAATTTGCCCGCGACACATACGGTAAGCTCGCCGTCCGAAAATCTTCTGGCATACCACTCAAGCAAAGCCCTACGGTCAAGGGACTCAACCTGCTCCACGCTTCCGGTGATAGTTTTCTCGAGCGGACTTCCCATCCAAATTTGTTCCGCCAATGCATCCGCCCCAGATTCCTCCGGGTCATCCTCAACGAGCGAGACTTCATTTTTAATTACAGATCTCTCAAGCTCAGTCTCTTCCTCGGGAAAGGATGAGGAAACGGACATGTCGCACATCACTTCCAAGGCTTCCTTGAGATTCTTTTCTGACGAGGGAATCACGGAATAAAGACAAACGGAATCCCTTTCTGTAAATGCGTTTATAGTGCCGCCGATACGGTCAAAAAAGAGCGATATGTCACGACGGCTTCTTGACGCAGTGCCTTTAAAAAGCATGTGCTCGCAAAAATGACTTGCGCCATAAAATCCCTCGTCTTCAAACCTGGAGCCTGCAGAGGAAAAAGAAAATCCCACGGCAACGGAGCCGCATTGTTCCATCTGCTCCATGATGAGAACGACATTATTTTTTAATAAAATTTTCTTAATCATAAGCCCGTAAAAAAAACACCGGCGGGCAAAAGAGTCCGTAAACCTCATTTCAAAACCCGACCGGTATTTCATTCAGAAAGGAAGCGCAGACAAACCACGCCTCCCCTCAATTTTTATTTTGACTGATCCTCAAGAGCATCAATGTATGAAAGATTGAGTCTTCCCATCTTGTCCACTTCAAGCAGCTTGACCGGGATGACCTGTCCTTCCTTGAGAACATCGGTAACTTTTTCCACGCGCTGTCTTGAAAGCTTGGAGATGTGGCAGAGTCCTTCCTTTCCAGGGAGGATTTCCACGAACGCACCGAAGTCCATGATTCTCTTGACCGTACCGTTGTAGATTGTGCCCGGCTCCGGATCTTCACAGATTGCACGGACGGCTTTCTTTGCGGCATCAGTTGAGGTACCTGTCTTTCCGTAGATTGTAACGGTTCCGTCATCGTCAGTGTTGATTGTAACACCATACTGAGCGCACAGAGCCTTGACGTTCTTTCCGCCGGGTCCGATGAGGGCGCCGATCTTGTCAACCGGAATCTTCAGGCTGTCAATTTTCGGAGCGAAAGCAGAGATGGGCTGAGGCTTGTTGATGCACTTCTCCATGATGTCAAGGATGTGGTTGCGTCCTGCCTTTGCCTGAGCGAGTGCCTTGCGCATGATGTCCATTGAAACACCTGCAATCTTGATGTCCATCTGGAATCCGGTAATACCGTCGCGGGTTCCTGCAACCTTGAAGTCCATGTCTCCCAAGTGATCCTCTTCACCAAGGATGTCGGAAAGGATTGCGTATCTCTTGTACTGAGGTCCGTCGGTAATCAGTCCCATTGCAATTCCGGCGACCATTTTCTTCATTGGAACACCGGCAGCGAGAAGAGAGAGACATCCACCGCAGGTTGAAGCCTGTGATGAGGATCCGTTGGACTCCATGATTTCAGATACAACACGGATTGTATATGGGAATTCCTCGCGTGAAGGAATCATCGGAGCGAGTGAGCGGCGTGCAAGATTTCCATGACCAATCTCACGGCGGCCAGTTGAAAGCTTACCTACCTCACCGACTGAATATGGCGGGAAGTTGTAGTGCAGGATGAAGTTTTCGCTGCGGTCTCCCTCAATGTCATCATAAACCTGCTCGTCCATTGCGGTTCCCAATGTGGTGACGGCAAGAGACTGAGTTTCTCCACGTGTAAAGAGAGCGCTTCCGTGCGGGCGGGGAAGAACGTTGACCTCACAAGTGATGGGTCTGATTTCCTCGGTTCCGCGTCCGTCAATGCGAACTCCGTTTTCAAGGATGCTCTTTCTGAGAAGATTGTACTGGATGTCATCAAAGAGAGCGTCGAAGAGTTTTTTCTGAGTTTCATCAGCAAGCTGCTCGGCATACTTTTCAGCAATCTTTGCCTTTACGTCATGCACGGCGTTTCCACGAGCCATCTTGCCCTTCTGGAAACAGGCTTCCTTCATAAGAGGAGTTGCCTCAGCCTCAATGGCCTCTTTGTTTGCGAGAACAGCAGTTGAGGGAACAAGCGGAAGTTTTTCCTTTCCACACTTTGCCCTGAGCTCTTCCTGCAAAAGACACATGTCACGGATGAATCCCTCGGCTTTTTCCAAGGCTCCAAGCATTATATCTTCGGTGGCTTCGTTTGCTCCACCTTCTACCATTGTAAATCCGTCTTTGGTTCCTGCAACGACAATCTCAAGCTCGGACTTTCCCATCTGCTCGTAGGTCGGGTTCAGGATATACTCACCGTTAGAATAGATTACGCGCACTCCCGCAACAGGTCCGTCAAAGGGAATGTCACTGATTGTAACGGCTGCTGATGATGCGATTACCGCAAGGATGTCCGGTGGATTCACTCCGTCCACAGACACACAGGTCGGAACAATCTGAAGCTCACGACCGAACTCAGGATGGAAAAGCGGTCTCATCGGGCGGTCAATCAGGCGGCTGACAAGAATCTCCTTGTCCTTGGGTCTTCCCTCGCGCTTTACAAAACCACCCGGAATCTTTCCTGCGGCATAAAACTTCTCATTGTAATCAACGGTAACGGGAACAAAATCAAGTCCCTCCTTTGCGTCGCTTGAAGCACATACCGTTGCGATGACAGCCGTACCGCCCAACTGGGCATAAATACAACCGTTTGCCTGTTTACCGATTTTTCCGGTCTCAAGAATCAGCTCTGTGTCGCCGATTTTTCTGGTTACTCTTTCTACCATAATTTCCTTCTGAATTATACTTTTTACCAAAGGGCATTCCGTTTGAACAGCCGGATGTCCATTCCACACAAAAACAAAAGGCAGCCCGATTACGTCAAGCAATCAGACTGCCCTACGCGACTTACTTACGAATTCCAAGTTCCTTAATGAGCGCGCGATAACCTTCGAGGTTTGTACGCTGCATGTACTTGAGCATCTTGCGTCTCTGTCCGACTGCTTTCAGAAGGCTGCGAGAAGCTGTTGTGTCCTTTGGGAAAGCCTTGCAGTGAGCGGTCAGTTCCTTGATGCGTTCAGAAAGAAGAGCAATCTGAACCTTCGTGTTTCCGGTGTCGTTTGCGTTTGCACCGAACTTTCCGACGATAGCGGAAGTTGTTTCTTTTGTAAGTGCCATAACTTACTCCTTATAAAAATATTACCATGTCCGCAAAGTAAACCTGCTGGCCCATTACAGACCTCAGCAGAATTGCAACGCGGCATTACTAAACAAAAATAATGTCCTTCAACCTTGAGACAGCCCCGGAATCAGGCAGAGTCAAGGAAAGCGAGTCTCCTTTCACCATGCAGACTGATTTGAAAACAGAGTCCGTGGATTCAGCCGAAAGAAGCAGCGAGACATCGTAGGAACCGTCGGGAGGAAGAATCTGCCGGGAACATCTCTGGGCGGTAAACCTCACACCGTCCGTACCCGATTTTTCCTCAATCCATTTCATGCCGGAACATGAATAGCTGAATGGCCGCAGAAGCATTTTCTGTGCCATGACAAAATCAGAGCTCAAGATTGATTCCCTGACGCAGCTTGAGCTTACACGCCGACCTTCCACTTCCACGTCATCCACGGTACAAAGCTCGAAACCGATTTTACCGGCAAGCTCCGAAAGTTTTTCCATATCCGTGCGACCACCGAATCCGCACTTAAAGTCGCGTCCTTCGGCAAGGAATGAAAGTCCCAGCTTGGATTTCAAAATGCCTATAAATGTCTCACCCTCCATTTTACTGAAATCGGGAGAAAAGTCAATCACTACGGCAAAGGAAAGTCCTTTATTTGAAAGAATTTCAAGTTTTCGTCCGAGACCGTCAATCTCACCTGCGAACCCTTCCTGTGATGAGCGAACCGGGGAACTGAAAATGATTGCACCCGGCACAAATCCGCTTGCCAAAAGATTCTCAAGCAATCTCTGATGCCCGGCATGAACACCGTCAAAACTTCCCACGCTCAGGGCAGCCCCTTTTTTCTTCCAGTCCAGAGGAAAGGCTCCGTCCAGAATCTGCTGCCATGTGAAAATCTTCATTGCATCGCCGTATGCGGACTTAGGGACCACAAATCCGTAAGAGAGCTTGAAATCCTCCTGCACGATAATTCCGGCAAACTTGTCGGCAAAATTGCCACCGCTATAAAACACCGCAATCTGATTTCCGGCTGAGTACTCCGATGTACCGTCTTTTTCAGGACTTGAAATCCATGAGAAAAATTTTGGACTCAACGGACGGCCGTTCAAATACTGTTTTTCAAAAGATGATTTCAGGGAGTCGGTTCGGAATCCGCATAGACGAGCCAAATCCGGGGTAAAAGCAAGAAGGTGCGATTGTATGTCCGCAACCTTTCTGTCGCTGTCCTTTTCACGGATTTTTTCCCCGTCGGATTTTTTTTCAAGCATGGCACGCATTTGTGCAAACCTTGCCTCGTTTTTGATTCCGTTTTCTATGGTAAATTCCTCAAGGCTTTCAAAACAAGCTGCGTCTGAAAGCAAGAAAGGACCGACCTGAGTACGCCTCAAAGCCGAAAGATGAGCGACCGTTCCAAGAGCCTCTGCAATGTCCCGTGCAAGCGCGCGGATGTAGGTTCCCTTGGAGCATTTTATCTCAAGCAATGCGTAGGCTGATTTTCCGTCCGTCGATTCTGCGGGTAAAAAATCAAGGAGCTTGTTCTCATAGATAAAAATCTGTCGGCTCTCAAGCTTCACGTCCTCACCGCGTCTGATTGCGTCGGATGCCCTTGTTCCACCGACATGCACGGCACTGTACACCGGGGGAGTCTGCAACAACGCGCCCGTAAACTGAGGCAGGATTTTTTCAAGGGATTCCCTGTCCGGGAGAGTACCGCTTCGGATGATTTTTCCGCTCGGGTCAAGGGTATCGGTCTCGGTTCCAAAGCACACCACCGCCTGATATGTTTTCGTAAATCCGGTGACGTGCGGAACAAGATGGGTCAGATGCCCCGCAAGCACAACCAAAAGTCCCTCGGCGAATGAGTCAAGGGTTCCTGTGTGACCGACCTTGTCCGTACCGAGAGCGTGCTTTATGCTCCAGAGTGATGAAAAACTTGTGGGACCCGGAGTCTTTGCATAGAGAAGAACCCCGGATATATTATTGTTCCTGAGCTTTTTTTGCTTCCTCATCTTCCTTTTCCAGCGCATTAAGAGTCTGCACCATGCGGTATCCCTCTTTCATGCTGAAGTCAGCGATGAACGTGAGCTTCGGGAACTTATATATGGAAAGTTTTTTGGCTATTGTCGATTGAATGAATCCGGCCGCGTTCTGCAATCCCTTCACGCCAAGACGAACAGAGCTGTCATCAAGGAATGAAGAGACGTAGACTTTCGCATAAGCCAAATCACCGGCCACCTCAACACGATTTATGGAAAGAAATTCACTCACACGGGGATCCTTCACCTGATGTGTCAGAATCATGTTCGCGATTTCTTCCCTAAGTTGTCCGCCCAATCTTTCAAGCCTGTGCTGTCCCATTTATGCTACTCCTGGTCGCCCGCATCGGAATCAGCAGCCGTCTCTGCAGTTCCCTGTAAAGCGGCTCTCCTTTCCATCTCGGCTCTTTCGTCAACAAGTGTCTGACCGAGCTTTCTTGCAACCTCGACAAACTCAAAGACCTCAAGCTGATCGCCGACCTGCAGATCCTGCCAGTTTTCAATTCCGACACCGCACTCGTAGCCCTGCTTGACTTCCTTCGCGTCTTCCTTAAAGCGCTTGAGAGAGGCAATCTTTCCGGTATATTTTACAACTCCGTCGCGGATTACGTTTACGCTGCTCGTCTTCTTGATGATACCGTCCGTAACATAACAACCGGCGATGACTCCGACTTTCGGCACCTTAAAGAGATTGCGGACTTCAACCATACCGGTAATCTCTTCCTTGGTGTCGGGCTGGAGCATACCTTCCATAGCCTGCGTGATTTCCTCGACGCACTTGTAGATGATATTGTACTTGCGGATTTCGACCTTTTCCTGATCCGCGAGGGCCTTTGCCTTCGGTGTAGGACGGACGTTGAATCCGATGATGATTGCATTGTCGTCAGCAGCGGCAAGGGATACGTCGCTTTCGTTGATTGCACCCGCGCTTGAGTGGATGACGGAAAGACGGATATCCTTTGTGGAGAGCTTTTCCAGAGAAGACTTGAGTGCTTCCGCGGATCCCTGCAAATCTGCCTTGATGATGACCTTGAACTCCTTGATTTCCCTCTGCTCGATTGTTGTGTAGAGAGTGTCCAGAGAAACTTTCTTGAACGCCTTCGCATCCTCGTATCTCTTGAGCTCCTGTCTCTTTGCGGCAAACGCACGGGCATCCTTTTCAGTCTCTGTCACCTGGAAGGGATCTCCTGCATTCGGCATACTCTCAATTCCGAGAACCTCAACCGGCATGGAAGGAGTAGCTTCCTTGATTTTGTTTCCACGGTCGTCGAACATCGCGCGCACACGTCCTGAGTAGATTCCAGCGACAAAAGGATCGCCTGTCTTCAATGTTCCGCGCTCAATTACCACGGATGCAACAACACCGCGTCCCTGGTCAACACGGCTCTCGATCACCTTACCCTCGGCACGGCAATCATACTGCGCCTTAAGCTCAAGCATCTCGGCCTGAATCAGGATTGCGTCAAGAAGCTCGTCAATTCCCTCGCGCTTCAAAGCAGAGATGTTCACGTACTGTGTGTCACCGCCCCATGCCTCAGGAGTAAGCCCGAGGTCTGAAAGCTGGGTCATAACGCGGTCTGGATTCGCCTCTGGTTTATCAATCTTGTTGACTGCGACGATAATCGGAACCTTCGCGTCCTTTGCGTGGTTGATTGCCTCAAGGGTCTGGGGCATCACGCCGTCATCAGCAGCGACTACCAGAACAACGATGTCGGTAATCTGTGCTCCACGCGCGCGCATCATGGTAAATGCTTCGTGACCAGGAGTATCAAGGAAGGTAATGACTCCCTTGGGTGTGGAAACCTGGTACGCACCGATTTTCTGAGTGATTCCACCGGCCTCACCTGCAACCACGTTTGTATTGCGGATGGCGTCGAGTGTCTTTGTCTTACCGTGGTCAACGTGTCCCATAACCGTAACGATCGGAGGACGCACCTGCTCTTCACCTGCATTTCCCTCGTCGCTTTCAATGACGGTCTCCTCATAAAGACTGATTCTGTTGACCTTACAATTATATTCGCTCGCGATGATTTCAGCGGTATCTGCATCGATGCTCTGGTTGATTGTTACCATCATTCCGTTCTGCATCAATTTTCCGATGATTTCACCGGCCTTAAGGTTCATCTTCTTCGCGAGATCGGCAACGGTAACTGTGTCCATGATGTCAATCTTTTCAGGGACTGCGCTTGCCGGAGTTACCTCGCTCTTCTTGTTCTTGTAGAGCTCCTCCTCGTCAAAGGCCTGCTCCTGATCCTTGCGGTTGTAAACCTGCTTCTTGGGCTTGACACCTTTTTTGGTTGGAGTCCTGTTGGTCGCGATTGCGGGTGCGTCACCATAAGTAGGACGTGGGCCTCCGAATCCGGGTCTTCCACCGTTCTGACCGCCGCCGAAGCCTGGCCTCTGGTTTCCGTTAAATCCGGGTCTTCCGCCGTTCTGTCCGAATCCACCCTGACGACCACCGTTTCCGAATCCGCCACCCTGTCGCTGTCCGTTCTGACCGAATCCGCCCTGACGATTTCCGTTTCCGAATCCACCGCCCTGTCGCTGTCCGTTCTGACCGAATCCGCCCTGACGACCACCGTTGCCGCCCTGTCTCTGTCCGCCCTGACCATAACCGTTCTGGCGGTTCAGATATCCTTCGCGTGCCTGTGAGCCGGTGAATCCGTCCTTGCGTCCGTAATTGTTATATTTGTTTCGTGGACCGCCGCTCAAATTTCCAGCCTTGACATTAGGCCTTGCACTTGTGAGCTCCAATGTCCTCGGTCCCTGCTTCTGCGCTCCAGAATCAGAAGGCTTGGAAGTCTTCGCATCGGCATTTTGGGTGGAAGACTGGAGCTTTTCCGGCTTGTCCGTTTTTTCCGGTTTGTCTGATTTCACAGAAGTCTCAGCCGCCTTTTCAGACACAGGCTTGGATGTGTTCTCATCAGCCTCTTCCGATTTGACAGATGAATCCACGGCTTTTTTTACCACAACATGTTTTTTAGAATCCTTGGCTCCTGCCTTGGTCTCCTTAGTACCGGGCTTGCGCCTGACTACGAGTTTCTTTTTGGGTGCCTGTGCGCCCTGAGAATCAGATTTCTGTGTTTCAGCTTTCTTTTCTTCTTCCGCCATATAATTTCAATACCTCTTACTCAAATGCAAGCTCCGCACCACACTTGGGACAAATCCTTGTGTTCAACGAAATTTGCGTACCGCACTCCGGGCATAAGTACTCGACATCCTCATCTTCCCCGGCGCTCTCCTCAACTTCCTCTTCCTCATCCTCGAATACAACATACTCGCTGATAATCTTGCTGACAGCCTGAATGTCCTCCTCTGAAAGACCCTCCATCGGCTTAAGCGTACCATCGCTTTCCGCTGCAACGAAATCCTCAATGTCCTCAATTCCGGCGTTCTTAAGCACTTCGGCGACCCTTGGATCCACATCGGGCAACTGTGCGACCGTAGTGATTTCCTCGTACTCCTCGCCGCCATCTTCCGACGCAACCTGTGTCTGTGCATCCTGTGAAGCTGGTGTGGAGAAAAGTGACTCCGCAGCCTTCCAAGAATCTTCCTCTGGAATATCCATCTCGGCAGCCTGTGCCTCTGTCTTCACGTCAATAATCCAGTCGCAGAGACGGTTGGCAAGCCTTACGTTCTGTCCCTGCTTTCCGATGGCAAAGGAGAACTGACTTTCGCTTACGATTGCAAGAGCCTCTTTCTTCTCATTGTTCAAGAGAATGACCTTGCTGACCTCAGCCGGTGAAAGAGCGTTTTTGATGAACTGATGCGGATCCTCGTCATAAGGAAGCACGTCAATCTTCTCGCCCTCAAGCTCGCTTGTAACATTCTGAATTCTTGAGCCCTTCATACCGACACACGCGCCGACAGGATCCACGTCCGGCTTGTTTGAGTACACAGCAATCTTCGTCTTCTTTCCGGGTTCCCTCGCAATCTTGAAGATGCTGATTGTTCCGTCCGCAATCTCCGGGACTTCCTGCTCGACAATCTTCTCCACAAACTTCACGTCCGTGCGGCTCAGGACAAGCTGAATGCCTGTGTTTATCGGCTTGATTCCGGTAACCAGTGCCCTGATGCGGTCTCCCTTCTGATACACCTCGGCAGGACTCTGACCCTTGACGGGAAGGAATCCCTCGACGTTCTGCTTTCCGAGGTCCACGTAGATATTGTTCTTGTTCTCGCGCTGGTAGTAACCCACGACAATGGTACCGACCTTGCCCGAATATTCCTTTGTAAGACTTTCCTTCAGGCTTTCGTTCAGCCTTGTATGCGCCCTCTGCTTTCCTGTGTCTACGGCAGTGCGTGCAAAATTCTTCGGATCCACCGGAATGTCAATCTCATCACCAATCTGCACATTGGGATCATACTCAACGGCGTCCTCAAGCTCTATCTCGTTGCACTCTGAATATGCCACATCCACGACCATGCGTCTTGAGAAAACCTTAACGCTGCTCAGGTCGTCACTAATCTGCACGATACAATTGTCCGAAGTGTTGTAGCGGCTCTTGTATGCGGCCTTAATCATATCTTCCACAATCAGCTTTACAGCATCCTCGCTAATGCCCTTTTCCTGAGCGACTGCACGGATTGCCTCTGCCATATTGACTGGCTCTGTCTCCTTTGACATAGCAAGCCCCCTTTACAAATGAATGAATTTTGCTTTTGCGATATTTTCGTAGGAAACGGAAACTTCACTTCCGTCCTCTTTCAACAATGTAACCTGATTAGTATCTGAGGATTTAATCTTCCCCGGCACCCAGTCACTTACGGTCTTGTCCCACACGCGGATTTCACGCCCCACAAAAAATGCGAACTCGGCTGCGTTCTTGATGTTTCTTTCCAGACCCGGAGAACAAACTTCCATGTAAACATTGTCCTCGTCAACTTTCAGAAGAGAAATCAGCACGGGCTGAACGGCATGATGGACTTTTGAGCAATCCGAAACCCCAATATCCTTCGTTGGATCCTTCGACGCTATGACGACCGTAATATGCACAGCCCCTTTCTGAGGGACCACCTGCAGCTCTACCAGCGTAAAACCAATGCCGTCAATTACAGCGGCACAATCCTTGAAATAAGGAACAGTATCAGTCGAAATATAATTCAACAATAAACCCCTGCGGAAGATTCCGCACCCTAATAAAAAAGGAGCCTTTTTTTGTGGCTCCATCTTAAAAAGTATTAAAATGTTACATGAATACTACAGCATTTACGATTTTATGTCAATGAGTTTTATAAAAAAAACGTCATTAAAAAACAAGTTTTGAAAGCTTTCAATTTGCCTATAGCATTTTATTCAAAGCCATGATATAATTATTGCAAGCAATTTTATGCCATAGCCGCACAGAATTGCAAATCGAATGAAGGGGACAAAATATATGGAAGAAAATGAGATTCTTGCACGCGCAAGGCAGTACATCGCCGAGGAAAAGGATGAGGCTTTCAGAAAGGAAGTCGAGGAACTCGTGGCGAAAAAAGACATGGCAGAGCTTGAGGACCGCTTTTACAGAAGCCTGGAATTCGGTACCGGAGGACTCCGCGGAGTGATGGGAGGCGGAACAAACCGCATGAACACGCTCAACGTCTCCAAGGCAACACAGGGACTCGCCACATACATCATCAAGGCATTCCCGAAAGAGGCAAAGGCAGGAACCCTGAGCGCATGTATCGCTTATGACAGCCGCCGCAACCATGACAAATTCTCCGACATAACCGCACGCGTTTTAGCAGCGAACGGAATCAAGGCATATCTTTTCACCGGAATGAGACCTACTCCTGAGCTGAGCTTCGCAATCCGCACTTTGGGAGCAAAAACCGGTGTCGTAGTCACAGCAAGCCACAATCCCCCGAAATACAACGGATACAAGGCATACTGGTCAGACGGAGCCCAGGTGGTTGAGCCGCATGACACAGGAATCATCGACGAGGTTAACGCCGTAAAGGAAGTGAAGCTCATCAGCCGCGAGGAAGGAATCAAGACCGGAAAAATCGTCCTGATTGACAAGGAGATTGACGATAAATTCCAGGCCATGATTAAATCCAATCTCTACAGGCCGGACCTGATCAAGGAAAAGGCATCCTCAGTAAAGGTTGTCTACACTCCTCTTCACGGAACAGGAGCCATGCACGTTGAAAAGGTCCTTGGTGATTTGGGACTCAACGTGATTACAGTACCCGAGCAGAGAGAAGGAAACGGAGACTTCCCGACAGTTGAAAAGCCGAACCCGGAGGAAGCGCCCGCACTCAAGATGGCCGTGGAGCTTGCAAAGAAGGAAAAGGCTGATGTCGTAATGGCAACCGACCCCGACGCAGACAGATTCGGAACAGCATTCCCTGGAAAGAACGGAGAGTATGTCCTTGTCTCTGGAAACCAGATGGGTGCCCTCCTCGCAGATTACGTCCTCCTTTCAAAGAAGGAACTCGGAAAGATGCCCGCTAATCCAGTGCTCATCCGCTCAATTGTCACAAGCCCATTCGTGGATGCCATCGCAAAGAACTACGGCGTGGAGCTTGAGGAAGTACTTACAGGATTCAAGTGGATTGCATTCGCCGAGGGTGAGTACGAGAAGACTGGAAAGAAGCATTATGCGTTCGGTCTTGAGGAAAGCTACGGATACCTGGTTGAGACTGAGGTACGCGACAAGGACGGTGTTTCAGCCGCCGCAATGTGCGCAGAGATGACGCTCTACTGGGCAAGCAAGGGAAAGAGCCTGCTTGAGAGACTTAACGACATGTACAAGAAATACGGATACTTCGAGGACCGCTCAATCAGCAAGTACTTCGAGGGAATCTCAGGACCCGCAATCATGGGCGGAATCATGACCAAGCTCCGCAACGAAGGACTCAAGACCCTTGGCGGAAAGAAGGTTCTCAAAATCCGTGACGTGGAGCAGAGCGTTGAGTTCAGCCCGGACGCACCAGAGAAAAAGACTCCGTACAATCTTCCGAAGAGCAACGTGCTTCAGTTCTTCCTTGAGGGAGGAACCATAATCAGCGCGAGACCTTCTGGAACCGAGCCGAAAATCAAGTTCTACATCAACAGCGTCGTTCCGGTAGCGGCTGAGACTGACGATGCATTGAACGCGGCAAGAAAAGAAGCCGGTGAGCTCTGCGACAAGATTTCAAGCGAAATTAAGGCAATCCTTGATGCAGCCAAATAATACGACGAGCAAGCCAAAAGGCAAAATGTTCACGGACTACGAGCATCTGGCGAAACTGTTCTACAGCGGAACCACGTTCGTAGCCTTTGACACAGAGACCACGGGTTTGGACTGCGGCAGGGACTACATGACGGAAATCGGAGCGGTGAAATTCAACAGCAAGGGTGAGATCGCAAGATTTGACCAGCTCATAAAACCACCGGTTCCGATTCCACGCTTCCTCGAGGAACTCACTCACATCACGAATGAAATGGTGGCGGACTGTCCTTGTGCCTCAAAGGTGCTGCAGGATTTTCTTCTCTTCCTAAACGGAAAGGAAACCGTGCTCATTGCCCACAACGCCCAGTTCGACCTTGGTTTTCTGAACATGGAGATGATCCGCATGGGTCTCCCCGCCGTACCGAACATAACGATTGACTCACTTCCCCTTGCCCGCTGGGTATATCCTGAGTTCAGGCAGGAGTCGGAAAAGGGGCAGTACAAGCTTCAAACTCTCGCGAAAAGATTCAACGTGGAGGTTCTCTCCGCCCACAGAGCAGATGACGACGCAAGGGTTCTCATGGAAATCTTCCATAGAATACTAAAGGATTCCATCCCCCGGCAAAAGGACTTCGACGAAAGCATGATTGGAAAAATGGAGCAGCCTGTCCAGCTGGAACTTTTTTAACTTCCTCACGAGCCAAGGAGACTCAAAATGATTACGAGAAAAATAAAACTCACATTCGCCGTCATGGTGCTGATTTTATGTCCCGCGATGATTTTCGCAGGCGCAGGAAAAAAAGACAAGACTCTGATTGATCAGGGCCTGAAGCTCACTTCCCTCATAAAGGAAAAGGCCGGGAGCAAGGAATACATCGCCATGTTTTTCGGCCCGCAAAGTCAGCTTACGGAATTTCTCCCGGATCTTACATCGGCTGACTACACAACCCCTTCCTCCGTGCATTGTCTGAGCGGAGATTTCACGCAGATTTCCACCCTGCTTATGTCCGAAGTGCAGGAAGCGGATTTTTCAAGCATTTCTGAAATCATGGGCAAGGACATTTCCCAAAGAATACTTTCCGTCATCCCGAATATGTGGAACTCAATGAGCTCAGGTCCCTCTGGAATTGCGATGGCAAACGTTCTCTCATCTTCTTCGGTCTTCGTCTGCAATGATCTCAAAGAGGACTGCATGTACATTTTCTCCTTCGGCGAGGCATATCCCGTGGCGGTAAGCTTTCTGTGCGGTGAGGACGGAGCCGTTTTTGCAAAGGCGAGTCTTGTACTCGACGAGGATTTCATGTCCTCCCTTGAAGAGATGCTTTCCGAAATTTCCCCCGAATCCGGCATAAAAATGAAACTGGAGAAAATTAGGTAAAGACGCAATAAGATATCAAAACAAAAATTTACGCTGGATATGGGGAGATTTTGTTATGTGGACGCCCGCACTGGGGCGCTGGTGAAAAAAGTGAACTGCTTGAATACAAAGAAAAGAATATTTCATTTTTATGCAATCTCATTTTTACTACTGCTACTTGGCGCAATTATTTGGACAATAAGTATTGCAAAATTAGAGCCAGACATAACCGTTTCGTATTTATTCAAGAAAAACATCGTCTTGAATCTCCTTGTTTGCCTGTTTTTCGCAAGTTGCAAAAAAGTGGGCGTCTTTGCGTTTATTGCTTTGTTTGCGCTATCTTCGTTTTTCCTCGCCTTTCCGATTGCTCGCTCCATAGAAAAGAAAAAAGTCTTTCCGTACAATCTCATTTTTATCATTTTTCTCGGCGCATACTTTTTTTACAGCTCTGCGTTTTTTTTGTTATCTGGCGACATCATCGAAACACTCAAAAAAGATTATTCAAAGATTGAACGTTTCGAGTTCTTTTGGCACGAAGAAAGCAAAAATAATTATTCCTTTGCTCTTTCCCCGTCGAACGAGATTCACGTCGTCTCATACGAGGGCAAATCCTTGAGTGATGACGACAAACTTGCTCTGGTCAACGGGCAAACGATAATCGACGCAATCAATAAGTTTTATAACGACACAAAAACATATCCAGACACATTGGAGCAGCTCGTTCCTGCATATTTGGAGGAAGTTCCAAGCACCGAATACACAGGAATTTGGACAAGCGGCAAGTTCCGCTATGCCAAAGACGAAGAAAACCGCTATTACACTTTGAAGTTCTACGGCTTTTTTGAAAAATGGTACTGGAACAACAACAAAAAATTCTGGGAATTCGAGCAAGATTAACATTTTGACAGTTCAGAATCTTTGATAGTACCACATGTCAAAACTTCAAAAATGTATTTTGCGGTTAATCCGCATTTTTTTATATCAAAATTTTGCTTGACATTGGAATATACATTGTATATACTTAAAACAATGGAGGTTCATCATGCAGGCAGTAGTTCAGAAATGGGGCAACAGCCTCGGTCTTAGGATTCCTTCTCTTTGGGCAAAAGACAACAATGTAAAGAATGGAAGTAAAATTGAAGTAATCGCAGAAAAAGGAAAAATGGTAATTCTTCCTCAAAAAAAGACTCTTGATGATATGCTGGCTATGGTTACTTCGGAAAACATCCATTCAGAAATATCAACTGGCAATTCGGTAGGTAATGAAGAATGGTAGCATCAAATTATACTCCAGAAAAAGGCGACTTAGTTTGGCTTGACTTTGACCCGCAGACTGGACACGAACAAAAAGGTCGTCGTCCTGCAATTTGCATCTCTCAGAAAAAATACAATCAGAAAATCGGTCTTGCTTTATTCTGCCCTATCACAAGCCATATAAAAGGTTATCCTTTTGAAATCGTATTGGAAAATCATTCTATCAAGGGCTGTATTTTAAGTGACCAGATAAAAAATCTTGATTATAGACAAAGAAACTGCAATTTTATAGAAAAAGCAACAGAAGAGGAAATTAATTCTGTTGTAGATAATATAAAATTACTGATTGAATAGAATATCACATAACAAAGCTTCAAAGCGGATGTCGCGGTCAAGCCGCGCCACCGTTTAAGCAATTGTTATGACGACACGCCACTGGCGTGCTTTTTTAGAAAAAATATATGAAAAAACTTTTTATAATATTATTAATTGGGTTTTTAAATATTAATC